>Ga0126342_10013945_pt1 | contig 14209 bp, 17 predicted proteins | sample Cyp1metagenome_FD_92528 | JGI IMG/M metagenome (GOLD analysis project Ga0126342, IMG submission 92528) | Coral microbial communities from Lord Howe Island, Old Settlement Bay, Australia - Cyphastrea 1 metagenome | ecosystem: Host-associated > Invertebrates > Cnidaria > Coral ...
TTCAACCTTTCACAAACGATGCGCAAATGTGATTGCTGCATTTTGGCCATTTCCTCAGCCAGATTTGTCGCCGAAGCCTGGAATAGTGCAACCACCTGGTTCAGGCGAATTGCCTCTGGGCTTCGCTTGACATGGCCTCACTCATCCGCACACAATTGTGAAATAGGATGAAATAGGTGGTAGTAGATGGACATGATTCTTGCCCAGAAATTTTGGGATTTGGCAGTGTGTCAAAACCCTGGTACCTAGTGAACCCCAAGTCATAGCTGGGATTTATGGATGTTCATCCCACTACTAAAAATGCTATTTTCATAGGTATTGATCCATAGCCATTTTTGTGGCCGCATCTACTGTTGCCAAGAAGACTTTTGGATCTCCTCCAAACGATCATTGTGACGCTGAACAGCCGCACCGAACACATGCCACTGCTGCTTGGCACGGTCCCTTTCTGCATCATAACCACGGTCATTTGGGTATGGGTCAATACCTATTAATACCATTTTTAAGGGAATGACCATCCATTTACCAGCTATTTTGATGTTCACCAGGGGTACAAGGTTTTGACACACTGCCATTTCCTGCCATTTTCTTTTGAATTGCCTTCCCTTCGTGGTACACTCCATGCAGCACGGCTCGTGTGCCTGATTCATTTTGATAGCCACCTCGAAACAAGGTGGCATCCAAGCGATCTGAGATCGCACGACAGCCCGAATGGTTGCTGACGCCCTCCTCTGTGCTTTGGCCGCCTCCCATCTGTAGCACGGATGTCGCTGCCCGGAAGGCTTTGTGGGAGCTGAAGGTATCCGGAGTTGATCAGAAATGCTGCGGGAAGGCAGGATCTGGGTGCAAGCGCGCATCATCAAGTACCCCGTATTGTCATTTGCCAAGTCGTCGTCGTCGTCGTCGTAGTCGTCATCATCATCATCATCAGCAGCAGCAGCAGCAGCATCGTCCTCATCGTCCTCATCGTCCTCATCGTCCTCATCGTCCTCATCGTCCTCATCGTCCTCATCGTCCTCATCGTCATCGTCGTCGTCATCATCAACAGCTACAGAGTCATTTTTTACTCAGACTCAGAATCTCTATCACCATCATATACCATCATCACAATATATCACAATGATAATCTTGAAATCTCTGTCTCATCTCACAGCCATCACGGCCATCAAGGCCATCCCAAAATCCAAATCTTCCCACCTGGGCCACTGCATAGATGCGCTTCAACTCACGGAAGAGCTCCGGCCCGGATTTTGCCAATGGCTCCTGCAGCCATGGGGATCCATGGGGCTCCCCGGTCCCCAGGGAGCCTTGCCAAAAAAATGGGAGAAGATGGTACTAAAATACGAATTCCCCAAGAAATGGATGTTGAACTAGAGGAATTAAGACTAGTTCTGTCTATTTCTTGGAATTCATGCTCTTTGTGCTTTTATCTGCTTTTCCAAGACGAAGTTCAAATGCACAACAGCTCAACTTAATTATGATGGGACTTTGGGTCGAGTTGGGAGCTTGAATCTTACCCAACGACGGTACCAAAATCCACCGATTCTACATCATTTCCTATCAGGAAACTGAAAAAAAAGATACGAAGGACATTCATTCCACTTCTTTTTAGTAGGAATTCACCTTTCAATCTGTTCTTTTACCTGGTGCTGTCATATTATGTTATACCCTCTGGTTATGACTAACAGTTCGCCATGGTATAGATGGCCCATAGAAATAGATGGTGTACCTATTCATAGCATGGTGATTTTCCATGGCGAATTGTTAAATAACCAGATGGTAGAATATGTTCATCATTGTTATTCATTGTTCATCCCCATGATTAATGGGAAATCACCATGATTAATGGGAAAATCCACTATAAATGGTCATTTTCAATAGCTATGTTAAATAACCAGATGCTATTTCTTTTACCCACTGAGGTGGAAGCACCTCCATCATCCATCTGGCGCTAAAAGAGCATCGGTTCAGGCCAGGGCCCCCTTTTTTCTTGAGCCACGCCGCGTGACGTGACACGGACAGATGGAGGACTGGGGTGGTTTATATGGTTTAAAAAAAGGTCATCTTGGGGCAAACTTAGAAACCCTGATGTTGATATGTTGATTGATATGTTGATAACCTTAATCAGTTGATGTCAGTTGTATCTCTTAGACACGTCTCTATGATGGCTTAGCTCGAAGATGCTCGAAGATTTTTGTGTCCACCTGACAGGTAGATGGAAAGAAAGAGAGAGCAGAATCGTAAAAGCATGCAAAAAAAATGTAAAAACAAGAATGAAACGAAAATATAGGCAGATTTCTCTCGGGCAATTGAACGCAGAAATATCAAGTCGCCATTCAAATAGGAACATCAGCTGTATGTGAGGGTTTGTTCATTGCAAATTTGTTCTCAAGGGGCTTTGAGCAAGGGGATATAATACCACCGAACCTATGCAGTACAAAACAAAGATGGTCCTTGTTAGTATGCACAATGCCATTGCTGCACTGGCATCAGAAACGGTCGCGAATCCTGTACGATGCAACAGGTCCCCCTAAGTGGCTTGGATGTTTTTGGCATCCGCCTGCAGTCCCGCACCAAATGCATCTACTACATGCCACAGTTGTCAGAAAGATTGAGCAGAAACTGGTGGCAAATACGCCAAACCAAGCAAAACTATGAAAAACCGATCAATATTCTTCTTGGATCTCATTGGGTACATAGGGCTTTACGTAGCCTCAGCATGTCTCAGCAGTTCGACAACTGTGTTGCCATAGACATGAACCAGAAACCTTTGGTTGTCTGGCCAGCCATGTCCAACTCTTGCTCTCACGAAAATGTGACTCTTGGTGTTTATTCATGAATTTTATCTGTTTTCCATTGTTTTCCTACACACTTTTCAGGGCCATTTGCCATTGCCAAGTGATTTCAACAGCGGCAACACCTCCATTGGGTGGTCAAGCCTCGCAGGCCGGCCCTCAAAATAGCTAGTGCAAGTAGTTTCGATGTTCATGTCACCTAATTGATATCGTACCAAAGGTTTTACTTTAACCCAGCTCCATCTGAAAAGGGATAAAGGGGTACTTGTGGTATGACAAAGTTATCATCCTGGGAATATCTTGGGAGAATTCCCAACAAACCATCAGCCGGAGTCTTTGGCACTTCTGTCATTGGAGAACGAGATACCTGGATAGACCAAGCACCAGAATCTGAGGCTGCCACCAAGCGGCTATCCATTTCCCAGCATCAACGGTGCAGCGGCCTCAGTCGCGCATGGTCGCACTGGCTTCCCGGGATGTTTCACTATGTTTCACTGGGAATGTGGAGATGCGACAGGAAATGGTTGCATCCTGTTGCATCTCCAGGATGGTGCAGATTGTTGCAGTCCCAAAGTTTCTTTCCGGCAACATCCCAAGCAACATCCCAAGCAGTGCTGGGTGATCTCGCCACTTCAGTGCTACTCACCTGGCGAGCAAAGATGACCGGCCCGGAATTCGGATGGACTTCCAGGCCGAAATTCGAGGGAACGGGACAGCTTTCTCAATCCTCCCAGGATATGCAAACTATATGCAAACTATATGCAAACTATATATTAATGATTATTAATGTGAAGAAATAAATCAATTTGTAAAATTCGAGAGGTTTTTATCATGTTCTCAGTCGCTGCCATCCCCACAAGTTCTAGTGAGGCGGTTGTGATGGCTGTCGTTGAACATCACCTGTGACGCGCCAGCGCGATGACCAAAAGGTCAAGCTACGCGATACGCGATGAACATCATCTCATGTCATAAGGTCAGCTAAGAAATAGAATTAGAGGAATTATATAGATCCAACAGTAATGATCATCAGGAATTATTATATATCAATTATTGAATTTAGAAATGGAATTGATCTACAATAAATCATCTAACTCATGAATTTGGAGGAATTATGAGGAACTTATAGATCTATAATGATCTATATAGAATAGATGAATTCCATGAAAGCTAGCTGCAACTAGCTGCCATTCTGCGCACCTTTTTTGGGAGGGAGATCGTTTTCCTCAAAATGGCGAAATGTTGGGTGGTCATACTAGTGAATCCTCATTATATCATATTATATCCTCATGTTTGTTGGTTAAATCCCATTAAAGCCCATGAAATTTTCTTGAATCTGATTAAAACGAGCATCAAATCACTATCAAATACCCATTCAACCATCGTGAAATCTGATTAAATGACTAATATGACTATATATATATATCAAATCCCCATTGAATCTCATGAAATCCCCCATCGAATCATATCAAAACACCATTTTTTTTCACCTCATAGCCCTTCAAACTGCCTGCGTCTCAGCCTTCGCATCGCCCTCACTAGGCTTCGTCACCGCGGCAGCCTCGGCCGGCACCGCGGCAGCCTCGGCCGGCACTGCGGCAGCCTCGGCCGGCACCGCGGCAGCCTTCGGCTCCTTGGCCGCCTCCTTGGCTGATGCATGGGGAATACCAGTAACAAATATATATATATTATATTATATTATATTATATTATATAAAATATAATATAATATAATATAATATAATATAATATAATATAATATAATATAATATATATATAATAATATATATATATATATGATATAATATAATATAATATCATATCATATAATATAATATAATATAATATAATATAATATAATAATATATATATATATACGTATATATAATCATGAATATCCCCATATTTCTGGGTCAAAGGGTCAAATCACCAGCTTCACTAAATCCGTCAATTCCGATTTCCTAATGTTTGTTGGTTGAAATCTCTTTTCGTCTTGCAAACAACCCACCAATTTTGAGAGCTAATTCAATCCCATGCCCCCTATCCCCCACATCCACCATGGTTTCTGGAGGGGTGTGTAACATGAAGGGGGGAAAGGATCATTAACCCAAATGGCCCTTTTAATGCAAAACCTTATGTTTTTAATGTTTTGACCATCCAATTTTTGCGTACGCTATGTTTAAAAAAAGAACAACAATTTGAAAAAAAATAAGGTTCTAAACCTGATTTGAACATTCAGAGAATCTAAATCAGAGGGGAAATTGAGAATTCTTTACTGTGTTCCCAAAAGAAAATGTACAAACCCATGTGATTCAACTGGTCAAGTGGGGGAAGTGGATGAAGGGACTGACCCCAATCCCCAATAATATCATGCGGAAAATGGTTGTCAAAGCAACTCGTCAGAAGCTTGGATGACTTGAAGTTTGATGGTTGTTGAACATACTTGAGCCATCACCAGCAAATGGGACTAGCAAACATGCGGGATTTTTTGTGCATAGACCGTCTACTTGTGTTTGGCAGTTCCTCAGTTCGTAGCTCCCAGATGCTCCCAGTTTCATGGCGAATATGGGTACAACATGATACAACCATAGCTCCACACCGCTCCAAATCCCAAAAAGGATAGCAAACAGTTGAAAAATCGTCCTGCTTTTCGGTTGCTTCCTCCTTCTTCTCGGTGCTTTCGCCTTCCGCGACTGCCTCAACTTCTGTCTTCTTGGCTGGCTCGGGCTTCGCTTCTACCTGACTGAGAGCTGGTGGATTTCCTTTTTAAAAAAAACTGCTTGACGAAGCAATTTCTTGTTTCGACCAGCCGTTTCACCACCAAAAAAATGAATGTAATTGCTGGAAAACTTGATGGAACTTGATTGAAATTGATGGAAGCTAATGGAAATTTCATGGTAAATGCGTGGAAATTATATAATAAAAATTGACCCACATTTGACCCACCAGCTGATTCTACACCTCTCTCCCAATTCACAACGCGAAAGATCAGCTCGCCCACGCCTCGGCCGCCGACTCTGCGATGGGCTCAGCTGGACCTGCAAAGATGTTGGAAGTTGGTTTAATGGTATTTTTAATGGTATAGTATAATTCATAGTAATTCAATGGTATAATTATCATTCTACCAATATTTCTACCATACTTCCCAAGCAAAAAATTGCCCATTCATCAAGTGGCTAATTATTTCTGCATCTCAGAAGCAAGAGGAGCTGGCCAGCTAGCCTTTCTTCAGGACGTCTTCCGTGACAATCCGTTCCAGCACCGTTGAAGACTCTAAGATGGGATGGCTTTGGACCTCAGCGTTCCGCCCAAAAATGGGTGGAACAACTAGACCCAGATGGTCCTAGCCATGCCTAGCCCATTCATCTCGTCGAGTTACATAGTAGTCCAGGGTCGCATCATCGAGCCCTTCAACCTGAGATGCTGGCTCTGAAAATGGGGTATATGCAATGTATATGCTACAGTATACCCATAATTTTATGGCCATTTGAGAAGGGAAAATACCATGATTAACCCATCGATTAACCCATGATCAACCCATGGATGTTGAGGTTATAAATCAATCACCGAGCAACGAGGCCGTTGGCATCGCTCATGGTGGCGAAGACCAGACCACGGAAAAAGTCGGGGAGGTGGGGTGCCTGGCGGCCATTCTTCGCTCAAATTGGATGGTTCAAAAAGGGAAACTGGTCATTTTCCCCTCTGTTTTTGCTGATTGTTGAAGGGGGTATGCCCCATTTTCAGACACCCAATAGGACAAGCCAAGTTTCTTGGGATAATGTTGGGGATAATGTTGGGTGAAGCTACGTGTTTTTTCATGTAATAGACATGATTCCCATCAGAATATGAAAGTCAATTGCCATCGTCATCCACTGCAGCATTCTGCAATGACTGGGGAAAGACCGGTTGGGCATGTCGGGACCATCCGACATTGCCGGGACACGTTCCGAGAATTTCCCGGAAACCACTGAACCATCCGACGTTGTTTTGCCATCTCATTGATAATCAATGAGCATCCCACATTAATCAACCGTCCCATTAATCAACCATCCCATTGATCAACCATCCCATTTCAATTATGGAAATTAAATGAAATTAATAATAAATGAATATTTTTTAATTTGGATCCAATTGATATACTGTACCATCCTTATTGATGGGATCATTGATCAACCTTATTGATGATTGATTATCAGTCCACAATCAATAAAGATCCACAATCGGTTCATTGGTCCATCGATATAATTTCCGGGAAGAAAACAACCGGTCACCACCCTGGAAAAGCCTGGCTGGGCGCCTTTTCCGGGCTCCAGCCCCAGAGAAAGTCATGGGAGGAGCCCTGTGACAGCTGAGTGCTTTGAAAAAGCTTGGGGACTTGGGGAGGGAACATTTTGTGGAATTTCCATGCAAACATGGGGATTTAACATGATCTAAGCCACAGAATGCCACAATTAATTGGGATGTCAAACAGGATTGACTTTGGTGGGAAGATCTGCAGGAAATCCATGGTGGTTTTTCCATTTTTTTCCCAGCAAAAAAATAGGCCTTCCCAAGCTACGTGTTTCCCCCCAATCAATTCGACGGGGAGGTTTGTCTGAAAATAGGGCGGCCCTAAATCCAGTGGTCAATCCAGCGGCCAAAAAAAAGGGGATGGCATAGCCCATTTCCAAACACACCCAAACATCATCGTCTATTGTATACATGGAACCATGGAATACATCCCCACTATCTCAGTAACTCTCAGTTTATATCCCGGCAAATTCCATAGATCATTTTCAAACATGGAATCTGCCGTATGCATTATGGTCATCCCAGCATGAAAATGACAATCTTGATATTGGCCATTGCCCGCTGCCCGCTAACAAAATTGTGCTATGAGCATCCCCCAAAGATGAGTCAATCATAGTCAATCCAATTTTGGGCCACGGCACATGCTGATCAAATGCCTGGTTCACAGCATGAAATATCTGGCAAATGCCTGGTTACCCGCAGCCAAAGATTGTAGTAGAACAGGTGTTTCATCCATCCAAAAAAAAAATCGCTATATAGATGCCCATCATATCTTCATGATATGATCCCATCATTTCCCATCATTTCCCATCAGTAATATCCCCATCATATCCCCATATGAATGCCAGATTTTGGGGCTATGATGGGGATATTTTGGGGATATACCCTCTGGTAATTTAACATAGCTATTGAAATGGCCATAGAAATAGTGAGTTTTCCCATTAAAAATGGTGATCTTTTCCATAGCTATGTGACAGTTTACCAGGCCGGGTATCCCTGTTTTGGAGATCCCCAAAAACAGCTCCAGTTGTTATAAAACGCGCCTCCAGTTGTCGTAGCACCATGCCCTGTCCCATCTCATCGATTCGATGCCCTCAGTTGAGTTGCTGATTTGGGTATTGATCGCCTCTAGTTTGGATATGTTTTGGAAATCCACGAGCCTGAGCCACTGCTATTTCCGTCTGTGGGTCCTTGTCGACATTCTAAAGCCACCAAACTTTCATCATTGACACATTGACACATTGACCATCCAATTCTCTGAGAAACCCGATGGCTCAACATTGTAAAATCTGTGCGCCAAACTCATCTACATTCATAGTAGATCCCGGTCGATTGTTGGCTACAGTTGTTCGCCCCAATTTTCGTCGGTTTATGGTCTCACCAAATCGGGTTCCCCAGCGCACAACCGCCACCACTTCCGCTGCAGCCATGAAGGGCCCCTGGCGCCATGGCTGGCTGGTGGTTTCAACATGTTTCAACATCCCATGTGAGTTTTCAGGGTACTACATTCAAAAATCGAGGCATAACCAAACGTGAATAGAGGTATATTCAATGACTAATTTGTATTAAATTGTATCAAATTAAAACGAAATATATTACTTTGACTGGTTGTGGATTTCAACATGTTTCAACCCCCTGAAAGAAATTATAGTCATTTAGGATCGATCATCACACAGTGTCGGAAATAAAAACGTTAAAAGCATTTAAAAGCCACAAACGATGGTTGCTCCACCAACCAGATTGCTTTTTTGGGGTCTGGAGCAAGTGGTATCGGTGGTTGGGAGCTTTCTGCGACAACATTTGACCTTTGAACACAAAGCAAGCAGTTTAGAGGATCCAAAAGTCCGTATTCCGGTTGAAAGCTGCTCATACTCACAGCCAATGCATTGTTTTTCATTGACTGAAGCAAGGAGGGTCTTGCTCCAAAGAATGACCTACAGCCGCGAATTTGAGAAAAATCCTGCACACATTTATTGATATCTACCAGGCATATAACTCATATAACTGGTCTTTGAAGAAACAATGGGCGGTCCCATGCACCCCTGAATATATATTTTTTGATCAGGGACCCCCAAGTGAGATCCAAAAGAATCCAATATGAACCCAGGGTCTCTGGCAACATGAGGTGCAAGGGATTACCCTTTCGCTGGACCTGCACATCCTCTCTTTTGAAGGGAGGTGTCCGCCAACCTCCATGGCTAGCAGCATGTAAATGTGCAAATGGAAATGTCTGAAATTCCAATAGAGTTCCAAGGGATTCAATTTGGGCACTTCAATTTCAGTACAGATGGCAATTTGGATGAGATGATCCGTTCAACTGCCACTAAACGGTGTGTTGAGATCTATACCAGTTGGGTTGGGCTCCACGCCTTTTCGAATGCCAATGTGCTCAAAGAAGAAGTTGTAGGCAGCAAGAATCTCATGGGAACCTCGGGTTACAAGCCCAAGCACTGCCCACGAAAAGAGCCTGGATCATTTTGCGGTCCTGATGACTTGGGAAACCTCCAAATGAATCCAAATGACTGGAATTAGACCTGCCAATTCTATCACCTTTTCAAAATTGGATCCTCAAATCCACATCATCCAATCTCCACACTCTCTCCTCACTTGGTTCTGGGTCAAAACCCTGATACCCGGATGGTACCCTAAAATCATCTGAAAGATATAGCCTTATGCCTTATAATGCCTTATATAGGTGCTACAGTATAGCTGGATGGTTATTCTCCCAGTCATATTGTATTTGCAGAGGTAAGTTGACCCATCGATCCGCCCATGCCATCCCTCCAGGTCTCGAGAGACTATCTCGAATCCAATCTGTGTGGATGCTCCACCAAGCCAGTGGCGCCTGGTTATGGATACCACATTGGGGAAGCCCCAGAGCCAAGACCCAAGACATCCCAAGACCAAACCACATATGGATGGTGGTTTCTTAAAATGGGGATCCCATTTTAACCATGTTTCAATACTCAAATGGTCTAATTTTGGGTGATTTGGGGGTAGCCCCATTTTAGGAAACCTGCATATTTGTTGAAGGGTTGTCAACATAACATGAAATACTCACCAAAAATTGTTACACAGTTCATGAATGATTGGGTTTACCACACCGTGGACGATTCTCTCATGGCAAATATTGGCAGGACCCAACTTGGGATTGACAAATTGTGTGACATCTTAGACTTTTATGGCCGTTGCTAGACTCGAAGTCTTTGTCTGGAATGTTGAATGTTTTCCTGCACACCAGCTGACAACAGCAGGGCGCGGCCAAAACTTAACATGTTTGACCTAACAAAAAGTTTACTGAGTTTACTGTATAATAACCGCCAAAAAGATAGAAAAACCATTTGCCATGATTTGCCATGATTTACCAAACGTTTGGTAGGATGATGCTATCTTTTTTCCCTGGGGCCCAAAATTTTCACCAAGACCCAGCCTCCAATCCTTCTGCCACCTCGGGCTCTTCGGGAGTTTCCTCGGCACGGCAACAAGTTCCATAAACAAAAAATGCCGCCTTTGAAGCTTGGGGGCAAGCAGTTTTGGGGAATCTCCACAAAAATATGCGGAAATTTGGGGGAAATTAGGCAACCGTTGATGTTTGGGAAGAACTAGACTAACTAGACCTTCTCCATCAATGGCAGAGAAATTCAGCTGATCCACTGGGCCCGGGCTCCCCAGCCCCCCCTGCAGCACCACCATCCTCCGTGGATGCCTGTGAGGCTTGCGACGCCTCAGGGCTTTTGCACATCTTTGAAAACCGGGACGCATCAAAAAAAGGGAGATCAGGGAGGTTTTCACTCACCAAAATAAAGTGTTCACCCTCCGATATGGAACACCCACCGATTTGATTTTTGTCCCACCAAAGAGTTAGTTGATCTTCACCCACCAAAATTGAGTTTTCACCCACCAAAACTGGGCATTTCAGACCCACCAGAATGAAGGCCATCCACGGCACCAAAATGAGACCTGCTTAACCATCCAAGTCACCGCTTGCGGGGCAGCCTGAGCCTTGTCCTGCTCGGTGACCTTCGGGGTGGCCTTCGGGGTGGCCTTGGTGGCAGCCTGTGACCAGAAAAGAGGCGCTTCTAGCTGCAGGTTTGTTTGAAAATGTTTGAAATATTGGATATGAGTTTTTATTAATATTATTAATGGATATTACATGATATTACTGGATATATATATCTAGTAACACCTCCACTTGATGCGTTGTTTCTCAAGGAACACGACTTGAGATCATACTCCACTCATCTCCACTCAGTGAGTTGCAAGTGCCAAATCTTGCTTTCTTTACATGTCCAAACAGCTGGATGGGGCCACAATTCTGAAATTCTTAGCAAGTACACTGCTTGCTCCCACACTGTCCTTTTTGTTCAAAGTAATACACAAATTTAGACATTTGCAAATTGACAATTGTGTACTTGCATCGTCCTTCAGCTATCTCTTTCTCTCTGTTGTCACGCAGCTCTTCGCGTCGGATTCCAAACAAAAAGCACAGCTCTTGTCAGGTGCAATTCCCCAAGACTTGGCCAAATTACCCTATCCCCCACCTGTGGTGAACTTCCTGTCACAGCCTGAGGCATGGTGTACCCATGTTTTCCAATAGCATCCAGCACTTAGAATCGTTATCAAGAACCTTGGCAAGATCCATGGCAAGGCTAATCTTGCATGCACGCAACATATCAAAATATGTGTCTTCCTCCATTTACACTAAACCAAAAAAGGTATACGACTAACTTGGCTTTGTCAGAAAAGGTCGTATACCGTATAATTAACACAACATTGCAATTTGAATCGGAAAAATGATGCTTGATCAACGAATTTTGGGGCACGCTATTTGATCTACTTTGCTTTCCCATCAAACCAAGGCCCAAATGGCTCAGGTGCCTGATAGCTTGCCGCATATTTCGCCTGGCCCGGATGCGCCAGGTTTGTCCAAATTCTGGGTGGATACAGATACCCCAATAACTGTGACGTATACTGACATCTTTTAATGGGGAAAGTGATGGTAACTTATGGCAACATGACCAAAAAAAAGTCGATTGGCAAAATGGATAACTCCGATCAGTCTGCCGATCAGTTATCTCACAGTCTATTAGTTGTACAACTGGAATTATCCGCTGCGACTATAAGGATACCTCCAATCTGCGGAACAGACTGGTCCCATGACTTCCAACCAGAAGACCGGGGCTAACGTGACCCAGATGCATAAGGGTCACGTTAGCCCCAAGGATATTGGTTTACCAATGGGTGGAAACTCCATAGTCTCGGGGGTATCCCAAATGGGTTTCTAAGGGAAAATCCTATCTATAAATGGATGATTTAGGGGTAGCCCTATGACGACTTGGAAACCTCCACATGTCAAATCCATAACCGCCCCGTTGACAAAACAGATCCAACTCACATGACTCACAACAGCCTCCGAGGAACCACCACAGCCCATGGTGAACAGCTGGGCGCTGTGAATGTCCAGTGGCCTAAAACCTGAAGACTTGTGCTTGTTGTGCCTCTTAGTTATGTTGAGTTTCAGGATGTTTCAGGTCTGTGTCTCCTGTCTAAAGGGTTGCAGGAGCTTGCATTTAGGAATATTGTGACAATCATCTCCGCCATGTCGACAAAAAACCCTCAGGTTTGTTTGGTTGAAAGGCTATCTCTTGTGCACGAAAGACTACTATCAAGTGCCAGCATCCAGGTCACTGCTTGGAACCAAGATAAACGGACCCAGGAAGTCTCAAACTCTCTCTGAACTGAACATAGAAGCCAAAATCACCAGTACTGGCAACCGCTTAAAACAGAAAATGATCTGCTATGTCAACCCATGTTTCAAGGTTGGTGCCAAATTTCACGGATCGCTGGTGGTCTAGGAACAGCAAGCATCCATCGATTGTTAGATCATCTGGGTCCAAGTACGATGACCAATTCTCGATGTCATGTTCGCGAGATTTGCTTCCGTGACTTAGACGAGGACCAAGCTGTTCAAATTGAGCAGCCATCAGACTTTTGCGGAGAATTGATACTACTGGTTGGTCACTGTTTGGGACTCCCAACATAGAAAAAGAACGATGGAACATATACATACAGTATATATATATATATATATATTATGGTACATGATATAATATGAATACAATATAATATATATATATATAATATATATATAAATAAGTTAAATAAGTGGTTGCTGGTTTCGACCCATCGAAATATGAGTCAATCTGGATCGTCGTCCCAAATGGGGTGTTGGTCGCTGAATGACCCCATGACACAACTGGAACTCCAGGAATTTTCGTTGCTGTGGCTGTGTGACGCGCAGTTACACGCAGGTGAGGAAAGTTCTGGCTGTGAGCGAAAAGGAAAAGGCCTGTTGGACAAGCATTGTTGTACTACGTTTGGGAACGAAATTTCTATGCACGCATTTGAAGTGAAGTGGTCTCTCTCTCTCTCTCTCTATGTATAAAACAGATGTGTGTATATATATATAACAATATGATCAATATGTATATATATATATAATGACGTTATAACATGATTATCTATGTACATTGTCTATGTCCTGTACCTTTGAGATCTTGATTGATTCCTCATCCTAAACCTGACAAGAATTCTTGCAGCACTCTCACCGTGTGACCTGGCGCGAACATTGGAGGTGGGTCTGAAGACCTTGGAAGGATTACTTTACTTCGAGCGATCCCCAGCCTGACACACTATTCTGACATAGTTTCTGCAATATCATCTGGAAGTATATATGGCGTATAATGTGGGTAAACAATAATAAAACCACCCATTTGGGAATAGTTGATACCACCTATAAAAATTGTGATTTGTGGGATGGTTTATTATTGTTTTACCCAAATTATATGCTGACATTATTTGTGTTTTATCATTTTTATCTGGCATTCTTCAAAAGTCTGGATGAAGGGTTTTCTACCTTCTCAATGGTATGTGCCTGTCTCAACCCTCCTCCCTGTATCAAAGGTGATTTCTTTTTCCCCTCCTCAAAGGTCCTGGTTTCCCAAGCGTATTCCTGGAAAACTTTCCCATGTTCGAAGGATTTCTCAAGGCCAAGTGTTTTCCCACAGTGAAGGTTCGCGCTCAAGGCTGCCAAAAAAATAAAAAATAAAATAAAATCCCGGAGACAAA
>Ga0126342_10013946_pt1:0-12500 | contig 14208 bp, 13 predicted proteins | sample Cyp1metagenome_FD_92528 | JGI IMG/M metagenome (GOLD analysis project Ga0126342, IMG submission 92528) | Coral microbial communities from Lord Howe Island, Old Settlement Bay, Australia - Cyphastrea 1 metagenome | ecosystem: Host-associated > Invertebrates > Cnidaria > Coral ...
ACCACCGTACCCAACGTACCGCACCCTTCACCGTACCATCATTTTTGAGGACCGTACCCCCCCACAGAGCATTACTCTTGAAATTTGATAATATATATATATAAATTTATGTTAAATACAGTTGAGACTTTGTGCAGCTGCATATCTCTCCATGGTTGTTGGACGCACAGCTCATGACAGGCCGGATCTCAGTGTGTACACCACTGCCAAGCACGAGGGCTATGGCCTCTGTTTTTAGCATATTTTTACGGCCTGTGCCATGCTGGCTTTGATGATTTGTGCAGATCTGTAGGCGAAGGAAGATATTATTTCCATGCAACTGAGGTATTGACTACATCTTCGCCCTTCTGCTGGGCTACAGAGCGCTGAGCTTGGATTCTGTTCGATGAGGAATTCAACCAGAATCAGAAGCTCGCAATTTGTCATGAAACCTACAAGCGTTTGAACAAACCACCGCTTCTACAAGGACCTTGCAAGGCATTTGATTTGAAATAGGATCTGAGGAGTAAAACACTGGAAGGTCGTTACTTACTCCATATATATATATATTATATTATATTATATTATATTTATATTTATATTTATATTTATATTATATTATATTATACTATACTATATTATATTATATTATACTATATTATATTATATTATACTATATTATATTATATTATATTATATAAACTGTGCATATGTTTGACAACTTGCAGGCTCCAATGCGCATGTGAGTGGCACAGCCTTTGTAGGATCCTCCAGCCGGCATCGAAGTGCGCGATGGATTGTACTACAATGTGCAACTCGGCGGATCCGTCGCGACGGAAGAACCAGTTGGAACCAACCAGTAGGAACCAACCACTTACCTCTGGTAATTTAACGTAGCTATTGAAAATGACCATTTATAGTGGAATTACCCATTAAAAATGGTGATTTTCCATAGTTTTGTTAGTTTACCAGAGGGTATCAAACCAGTAGGAACCAGTAGTATAGATAACTGGTTGGTGGTTTGGAACATTTATTGGGAATGTCATCATTGAATAATCATCCCAACTGACGAAGTCACATTTTTCAGAGGGATAGGTATACCACCAACCAGATAATATAGGTGTACGGTATAGTAACCAAATTAAGCAAATTGTGAAATTGAATCAAGTCTGTGACGTGAATTGACTTCATCCAGTCTGCAGCCTCGTTCCAAGGTACTTCCCAGGAGGACCTTGGGTTGCTGTGATTGCCTATCAAGCCTAAGCAAGTCTTGAAAGATGTCACACTACCAGACACGGTTTTCTTTCACGTTTTGAGATGTTGTGAGACAACAGGGCCACAGACTGCAACTATTTTTGAACATAGAATAGCCGCGGCTATTACACAACTTTATGTGGATCGTGCTGTGCCGGCAGCTGTTGTTGTTTGGCCCAACATGTTTGTCGACTCCCCAGGATTAATCGGAATGCCCAACCCGCTGCACTCTGATGGTCTGTTGGACTACGAGGAGCCGCGGTGCACACGGTTTTTTTCATGTTTTTTCAGATCATCCTTTTTCGCTCCATTTTCGCGGCAGGATGGAACTCCGTGTACCAAGTCTCAAATGGCCAAGGATGTGCGCTCCTTAAGTGTCCGTTTCATGCGCCCACCGGCACATGACAAGCAGATGTTGGTACTGTGCTTTGTACGCTTAGTATCGTTTAGTGACATGTCGCATTGATTGGCTTTCCATTTTAGATTGAGCCATGATTGATCATATATTGATCATATACCATTTTTTTGCCAAACTCTGCTGCCAGGTGGTGAACTTCCTTTGCTGGGCCGCAGAACCCGCACACGACGAGCGGAAGCTCATCGGCCTCAAGGTGGGGATGAAAGATGTGAGAAATCCTCGAGGGATATCAAGGATTGATATTGCATCATATTGCATCCGATATGTTCTAAGAACCTAATTAAGGCTTCCGCGCAGCTTTGACACTTATTGTTTATCACTTAGGAAAGATGAGGGGTGATAGTTGCATGATACGGCCTCCAGAGTGGACCTGAAACAGACAACGCTTTTCACACTTCCCAGGCACTGTCGGCTTGCGCCGTCGGAACATTCATTGTTGGCTTCTGGTACCGAAGCATGTGGATTGGGTCCTTCCGGCTTGTCACCAATGAGTAGTGAGGCAACACCTGCCTCTGACATCCTTTGACCACTTCGACATTTCGTTTTGAACTCACTGTACCAATGAGCTATGACAATGGATGCTACGACGGTGATGTCAATGACTCATGACAGCATTAAGCACTGATCTGATGGAGAAGTGCAAGATCATTTGGACACGTTCTATCTTTCTGATTTTCGTGGTTCCAGTAGGCTGTACGCGAAAAGGGACTGAAGCTGTAGCTGCCATTGCTCCATACTGCTCTGGTGACGCCGCAGCTGCCTTTTAGCCCATGCCAGGTTCAAGACCCGCCGCATTGATTTCACGAAGGCAGTTATGTGCGGCCCTCATTTAAGAGTTTACAGCGATGATAGCAGTTGACTGGGGTACTCAGCAGGGATCGGGATTGTCCTTGACACCCTCAACACCACCTCAAGTGCAGCACTTGGGGAAGGTGTTTGTTGCTACAGCTTTCCGCAAGAAGCGCTCCCCCTTGGTTTCAAAGCCTGAGGTGATCACGCGACGACAGTGAGCATTGGCAGAGCATGTAGCAAGCGCCATGCGGGACCATGTAGCCAATATGTCAGTGTGTCACGTCCAGGTTCCAACTTGTTGCCAGTGATCTTGGTGCCACAATACATCACAAAACAATCCCAGAGGCGTCCTATGCTGACAGAGAGTCATTAGCATTCAGAACCGTTTTGCATCGTTTTGCTGTTTTTGGGCGTGTTTGTTTCCGACGCGTTTTTAAGGGTGCAGCTTTGTATCTGGAAAAAGATGCGCTGAATCGAGGGCTGAACTTGTCAGTTGCGCGAGCGCTTGGATTTGCGAATATTTTGTCGTCTACCTAAAGCAGTCCGATGATACAGTTCTCTGGGCTTGGAAAGGGGATCAAACAAGCAGTGCAGCAGCGCTTCAACGGTTTGCAACTGTCAACTGTCCTCTTCTGATCGTTCTCCTTTCTCATACTGCCTTGCCTTCATCACTCTTCTGCCTCCCTTGGCTGTCTTCCTTCTTTTCTATCCTTCCGTTATTTTCCCTTTCTCTCGTTTTTCTTTTTCTCGATGTTTTAAGTTGATCTTCTCTCTCGATTTTTTTCGCTCTTTTCCTCTTTTCCCTGTTTGTTTTTCTCATGTTGTTTCTATAGTTTCCTCCTTGTTCATCCTTTTCCTCAATGTTTATGTCAGTAGAGCAAACATTGTCTTCTGCAAGCAGATCATTATTGGCCATTGGCAATAATTGTGTTAAGAATTTTGGTATGTAACAATCGTTGCATACGCCGCTTCAAAAACTTGGCTATGGACCAAACCTCTTGGCCCAAAGGATCTCTGGCGACACCAATGCGCCAAGACCTGGGCAATGGACCCAGACCACGATGCGACAGATGCGACCGATGTGGTTCGGTTTCTTCGTTTTCGCTACCGTACGTGTGACTCTGGCGGAGCGACCGGTCGAGGTGCCGGAGCCTCCTTTGCTTCGCCATGGTTTTGAGATGGAACTTCTTCAGCTGGGACTTGACCTTAAAAACCTGCAGATGCAGCACAGTTCAGCTCATCGATCTGATCCTGGTCAGTGCCTTCGATTCATGCACATTCCAAAGACAGGCGGCACCAGCATTGACGCTGCCAATATGCATCACAAGGTTCCAGCCTTTGACTCATTGATGCGGGAGACCTACAAGCGCATTGCAGTTGCAAGGAATTTAACAGATGCTGACTTGGGAAGCCTGTATGAAGACTCTCACGTGTCATCCATAGTCTATACAGTTTGGTTTGGGGAGAACCTTAGATTCTACCATTTTTTACCTCCCAACGTCACCGATCAGTGCGAAGATCTCCATACGCCTCCATCAAGGAGTCCAATGATCCAAGAGTATTACAGTACCTGTCAAACATTTTGTTCCTTACGAGACCCGCTAGAGCGGTTCTGGAGTGGTTTCCGAATGCGGATAGCTCCTGATATGAAATCCTGCGATCCCCACATCATCGAAACGGCGATCTTGGAGCTTTTGGAATTAGCTAGGACCAGGCCCTACTGCTGGGGTTGCTTCTGGGTACCTCAGGTGGAGTTCGTTTATGGCACTCGGAATTGGTCTTCAGCGACAGAGCAATATTGCACTCGCTGGTTGCGCCAAGAGAACCTCACCGCTGAGTTTGATGAACTCATGGCGGAGATTGGACGACCAGATGTCAAGTTGCCCACTGAAGAGTTGATGTCGTCCTGGGGTGCTTGTCCAAATGTGACCACAAATGACCTGACACCTGCGAGCCGCAAGGCAGTTTATGACTTCTTTAAGGTGGACTATGAAGCTTTTGGCTATCAAATGTAGATGTTCAGTTGTAGTGAAAAGTGGTGTAGTGAAAGTGCCACCAAATGTAGATGTTCAGTTGTAGAATGGCAATGAATCGCAAACGAGTAGAGAGACCGATGCAGATGCTGTAGGCATCTTGGCGAAAAGGGGTAAGCTCCGGTGGGGTGCTCCATGACGTGCTGTTTGACATCAATATTGCCAATCATTAATATGGGGATGGGTCAAAGCTGATTCTTACCACATGGCTGGGGAATAACCATTAGCCAGCTTTTTATGCTATTTTAGGGTACCTAGGATGCCAGGGTTTTGACTCATAGCCATATCTCACTTAAATATACTTAAATGACCCTTTTTCCTTTTTGTTGGCCAGTGTCATAGCTGCCTGTCGCTCGTTGAATGTGGGATGGTGGTGGTGCTATTTGCGAAGAATTCACTGTTGCGTCTTTTTGGCTCCACTGTTGGGCTCATGTTGCTACTTGTGGTCTACTGGCGGCTGTTCCCATGTCCTGAGATTTGGCGCTCTGTCATCCGGCAAATGAGATAAAGACTTCAAGGCACGTGGGGGGGGGGTCAAAAGCGGATGGTGGAAGGGTTGAATCACATGTACTGTGCATTACTGTGCCAACGGCGGGGTGATTCATACAAGCAACCTGGATGTAGGAGGGTTCGCGGGGTTGTCGATTCATTCATCACTTGATTCATTTTGATGTGATTTTGTTGTGTAGTAAGATTAACTCGGGTCTTCATGATGACCGTTTTGGAAATACCCATGGAACAGCTTTGCTTGCTCCCTACCTGGATTAGAATTTGGCTTCCCTGATGAGTATGCGTCCCCAATCATGCCCCAATCTGCGGTCCCTCTGGCACAAATAGTGGAGCCCTTGCCATATTGCCGACCTGAGCGGCGCCTACATGTCAAACACCCCATGAGGCCAGATGATTTGGGCTACCCCAAGCTTTCAAGTGATGCAGAGCAAGATGCCGAGATCCGGAGTTTGTACATGTTTGTGGCAGATTGTAATTCGAAATGCTATGATATGAGGCTTGTGAACAAGTACGCGGTACCACATGCTGACCGCCGACTCTTGTCGCAGGAAAAAAACACTGCACTTTCATGGCTGTCTGGATCTCACATGTGCTTATCTCGCGAGGGGACCCAACATAGCTAGCCCCGCCCACGCAAAAAGTGTTTAAGCGGCAATAGACAGTAATCTATTGTCGGTGTATCTTGGGGGTAACTTCCAGTTGTCATCGTCATGGTAATCTGGGTTCTTGGACATAAGCTTTACACGTCATTTCAAGACTTGGGTGATCCAAGCAGACATTGGCAAATTGGTACCAGCAGGGAACATGAAGTGCAAACCTTCAAAAACAGAACCATCAATGGGAGCAGTTCACGACCTGAACATATTCAATATGTTTCAGCGTTTTTTCTGGGTTTCAAATCTGCCTAGCCAACCGTCCAGGAAAACAACCTTCTTCAAAAGAAATAGCAAATATGAGTGCAAATAGAACGCTAGCATGCGTTTTTCCTTCGCAATGCATGCCTTAAACTACGCACAATTTTTGAGGCAAACGTAAAAGAACCACCTAAATCCGACCGTGGACTTGAACATGTTACAGTGTTTAGCCTTTTCGATCCAATGAGTTGTGTGCAATGCCATGGGAAACACTTCATCAGTGCGCTGTTCAAAGCCTGCAATGGGTTTCTTGGTCACCGAAACTGCGATGGTCCATGGACCTCTAAGACTCTGGTGGCTGATTGCCTGGCTGTCATAGAAAACTCAGCATTGTGTTGGGATGTTTGGATAATCTTCTCACGAAAGCTAGTTTCTATTAGTTTCTGCTAGCTGAAGTCTTTCTTGCTTAGCGAGGTATTGACAAGGGCTGGAATCCTCAAGTAGACCAGTGTTTTTCCGGCCACACTGGTTGAAGTGACCCCTTGCACGAGTCACAGAACCACTAAAAACTGTGTGATGTGAACGGTATATTTCGCAGCGATATTGATGCACAGTCGCACAAAATGTGGTCTGCAAGTACGCACCAAGGTTACTTGATGTTCCTTGGAATCATTTTAGATTGGAGAAGACCGGGAAGGATTGATCTTGCAGGCCATACGCCTTGACTCTTCTTGGCAAAGTGCGCGAATACATGACTTCAACAAGAGGACAAGATGTATATATAATTATATATAAATGATATTATATATAATATACATAGATATATATATATATATTTCTTTATTTTGTTTTATACATATACAGATCATATACATATGTAGCATATATGTAGATACACTTATGTAGATCTAGATATATCTATATGCAGTTTATTGCAGGTAGATCTTGACTTGAGTATAACTTCGGAGGAACAAGGGGGAGGAATCTTTCTCTTCGGTGTTGTGGCATGCTGAGGGGCGAATTCAATCGCCTGAAGTCCCATGGGGTTGACGGGGAGGCCGGGAAAACTGAAAGCTGGGGCAGAGTTTTCTGCGGTAGCCAGGGAATGACAGCTGCAAGTTGATGCCGTCTAAGTATTTTTCGAAAGTTTGTCATTGCAAAGGAGGGATTTAGATATATTGAGATGTTTTGAGATATATTTTGAGGATTTTTGAGATATATTGAGAATTATATATATATATATATATATATGTGTATGGATATATTGAGATGCAGACCAACAACCCTCTGAATAAGTGACTCTCAATCCAAATGTCCATTTCGAACATCACAAAAGAAAGCAAGTGATTGGTTTCATGTGCAGAGAGGTTTCTCATGCCAGACACCCTTCGGTGACTCACTGCCTTTCTGTGGCCACATCAGGCTGTTTGGGGGTGTTGGTTTAAGGCCTTTGCCTCAATAGACCACATGGCGGCGGTCATGGTGGTCATGCCGTCATCGCGTCATTGCACACCAGTGAGAGCTAGCTAATTGACGAGAGGAAGCGGAAGTGCAGAATCAACAAGAAACTACGCATGAAGCCTGAGCGGACAGAGATATTGAAGAATGTGACATATATATATATTATAGATATTATAGATATTTATTTGTGGCGTAAGGAGATTCAGAGCAATGTCATGAACAACCATTAGCAATTCGAACCAAAGTTAGTGCCAAATTGATCAAGAAGACGACAATGACGACGACGACGATGACAACAGTGATGCTGAGAATGATGATTTGAGCAGATCCAAGAGTTGCAGTTCACATGCTGGACCGAGGGTTGTACATCAGCAGCGCAACCCAGCCCAGCCGGTGGTCTCAGGTTTCCAGCAGTTCACAAAATCACGGAGAAATGCATAGAAATGCATCACTTAAATCTTCAGCATTTGGCAAGTGGTCGCTCCAGGTTACTTTGCCACAGGCCTACACTCATGTGGAGGCTCGGTAGACATTGACACAGCTAAGCATAGCAAATCCCTCAACTCGCAGGATCCAGTGCTTACGTTGAGCGCGCTACAACGTCTTGCAACTCCAGAGGCCAGAAAAATGCCCATCGGCTTTACTGGCTTATCGGTGTGTTGTTCTGTGTTGTTCCTGTAGACGAAGTGCAGCCAGTAGATGCTACTAGAATCCAGTAGATGCCAGTGGATGCCAGTCTGCCAGGGTACCTCAGACACCTGTTGCGTTTCAGACCTTTGGTCTTTCAAAGCTCTGGCTACGAAGGAATTCATGTTGGACTTCAAGCACATTGGAACATTATGGAAGCTAGACGCAAACCATGACGGCGTCGTTACCTTTGAGGACAGCTTGTGGACCCCATCCAATTGTCAGATGCAAGGCCCCAATCTCTGCATGCGGTCTTTAGCCATCGGATAACTTCTTTTTTTGTATAGTTCCAAAATGGTATATTTTGTATTGACATTTGTGGCCAAGCTTGATTTTTTGTGGCTAAGCGTCCCCCAAACCCTCTGGGCAGGAGCTTGTTGCCTTCGCTGAGTTCTGTAATGATCAAAAAATCTTGGGGGATTTGGAGCTGTCGCAGAAACTCAAGGCCCGAAATGGGAGCTAAAACAGGGAGCCAGCGACACACTCTTCGCTTGAACTGGGGAGATAGGTGTAAAGTGTAAAGCATTTCCAGACAAGCAGAGGCCTTGTTTGCAATGGAGATGGCAGCTGATGCTCGTTCAGAGCCAGGGCCCCAGGGTGCCTGCTTTACACTATTGGAGTTACTGGAGCGTTCAAGTTAAATATGTAGAAGTGTAGTGCTTTAAAGAACAGCACCAGGAGCTCTTGGCATCGTTCACAAATCCAGTGAAATCGTGCAGGAATGGTCAATACTTTTGGGTGGATTGGATGTTGAAGCTGCTCGGCAAATAGCTTTCTCCGGGGTGGAGTGCATGGTCAAGCTACTTTGGATATCTTTGGATGGGATGTTTGTTTGATGTCCTTGCCAGAGTCTGATTATTACAATCCAACAGAAGGAAAGGCTTCCGCTGAGCCTTGGGTCTCGACTCATTTTGACTTCGAGGGCAAGCGCAACGTCATGGTCAATCTGACTGCCCTTGTTTTTGCCGATGTCCAAAGTAGCTGTTTTTTGAGCGCAGCTACACCCCATCTCTTCAGTAGAAAGCATCCTACAAAGATTATTCATCTCACAAAAAGCTTTTTTAGAGATCAGCATATTATATACATTATTACACCACCTCTCACCCTGGACCCTGGGCAGCACTGAGGCTGGTGGCACAAGACATGACGCCGCGTCCATTTCGCATGATGAGACTGAAAGCAGCTGAGATGCGTTGGCTGGTGCTTGTCCTGCTCAAACTCTTTAACATCGTATAAGAATTATAAGTATGACAATGACAATTATGATAATTGTGGTGAGGTTGAGTTGATAGCTGTTTAATCTCATTATATGTATATATATATATATTAATTGTATGTTCTGCGTGTATCTAGCTATATATCTATCTACCTACCTACCTACCTACCTAGCTATCTGTCTATCTGCCTGTCTGTCTGTCTATCTATCTGTCTATCTATCTATCTTACTTACTATCTATCTATCTACCTATCTATCGATCGATCGATCTATCTATCTACCTATCTATCTATCTATCTATCTACCTATCTACCTATCTACCTATCTACCTACCTACCTACCTATCTATCTATCTATCTATCTATCTATCTATGGGCAAGGCTGGAGGTTCCCCAGAGCTTCAAGGAACCTTCAGTCTTGCGATGTAGCATACAGATGGGTGGGGTGGGGTGTGGGTGGAGTGTAATAACCTCCTGTCGACTGCGTGGGATTAAAGATGTTGCTACGTTGATCTTCATTGTGGTATACAGATGGGTGGCTGGTGGGGTGGGGGGTAGGGAAGTAATAAGATCTTGTCGAGGATGTTGCTACGTTGAAGATGTTGTTACGTTGAGGATGTTGTTACCATCACAAGCCTGGTCTCAAGTCCCTGGAACTCAGATGTCACCGTCACAAAGTGAACGGTGCTGTCCCACTAAGAGTCTCGAAACTGCGTTCTGGATGTGAAGTAAGGAGAAAGCCATCTGCATTTCGACCATGGTTCTCTGGGGAATTATGAGGTTTCAAGCTCTTCACAGGAAAAGGATGAATTCCATGAATCCGCAATTCCAATGGTTTCTTCAATTTCGACATTGAATGACAAAGATCATAAGAGTGAAATTCTTGAATTATCATGCGAACAAAAGTCAACTATGTTTGCGCCGAAGTTAATAGATTGAACGTATTATCATGTTGAAGGAATGGCAGGAAACATGTCAAAACACAGTAAAAAGTAGCATTTCTTGTATGAGAAAAAATCAAGTTACATTACCTTCCGGGGAACCTCCAGCCTTTACCGTATATATCCTAGTTAACTCTTATTCCACAGTATGACAAGGATGGCTAGGTGAGCTTTATGACACGCACTGAGATGCTCCCCAAGGCAAGTTCTGCGCCTTTGTGACAGACAAAAAATTGCCAGAGGGACTCACAAACCGCATATGCTAATGGGATGTAGTGGGATTTATACGAAATGATTGGGATAGCATGAGATATATTTTTTATCGGGAACCAATATTTATGGGCAATAGAATATAATGGATGATAGATATATATGTCTTACAATGGGCTATACCCTCAAGTTATGGCCTTTACAAATGAGAAGATAAAGATCAACCAGTGCATTTCGGGGGGTATCCTATTCTCAGACAAACTCTCTTTCTTATTTGTTTAGGCCAAATATGGATAGATCAAACCAGCTCGTCCAGAAGAAGATTCCTCAACTTGAACCTGTTGGAGAAATACCGCTTAAAGTGTTGCAATAATACTTTTTGCCTTGTGTGCTGAAAAGGGCGAAGTGCCATGGCAAAAACGCTCTATATATATATTATAGTATTACTATACGCATAATTTACCATAGATGTCTATTTATTCCATTTTGGTCAAAACTAGATGCGTGTGTGTGTGTGTGCGTGTGTGTGTGCGCGTTTACTTGTCAAAGTGGCTACAAACATATCCCTGCCACATCATTCCCTCTTCATGTTTTTTCCTGAGCCAAGCTGCCGCCAAGGGAACGGAGATGGATGAAAATGGTCGACTCACCTTCTACATTCATAATGATGCAGCGATGTCCTGAGCACTGCACCGTGCACATGTCGGGCATGTCGGGCAAATGAATGCAAACATTCAAGGACAACATATTCACGAAACAAACAACATCAACATCATTTCTCACGAGAGTCTTTGAAGGGAATCCTCTTGGGTGGACTGTGCTACTGTTTCCCACTGTGTTCCTAGTACAGTATGTTCCAATAGGGCGTTGCAATTGGTCTGAACAGTTATGTTTTCTTTTTCAGAAGATTGTCGAACGCAGAGCAAGGTGATGAATTTGTACAACTTGCTGAAGTCCTGTCAGATCACCAGCCATCTGGGGATGTTTCTCACTCAGTTCAGCCTCTTGTGAGTTGTATTTGATCTGAACACAACCTAGCCATGGACCAAGTGATAAGAATCTCAGTCAGTAGAAGTTGACAGGCTAAAACTCCAGAATCTTGTGTTTGGCTGATCCGAAACTTGGAAGGGATCACTCTTGGAATTGTTGTTCTCAAGATGACTTTGTGGCTGTTACCAGATGTTCATTCCCTTTCTTTTCCGGAGGCAAGACTTTCTTGATCTTATGCATCAGATGGGAGAAGCTCTTGGCCTCCAGCCGCTTATGGTCAAGGATTCGGCATGGTATAGCCATCTCAAGTCTCACAAGAATGGCTTCAGGATGTTCAAGAGAAAAGTTCAGTGAGTTTCCTATGGGGAACCATGGAATAGGAAGCATTTTACACAAAGATGAACTGAACAAGCGACAAAATTAGTGCAAGACTAAAGTAGTAGGGAGTGGACTTGGGATTTTCAAGTAATTTTGTCCGCCATTCATATGATAGTTGGTCATAAAATCATATAGAATCAATGGTTTTCTTGACGATTTTCCCCGACGTCGCCTTTCAGGAGCTAGACGAGTGGGTTGGCAACCTAGACCTTGGGTTGTTGGGTCTGAAAATTCTAGTTGGTGGGTTGTATTCAATGGGATGTAATCGGATTTTATAGGAAATTATGGATGAGTACTGTAAATTACTGTACAGTAATAGATCTCTTTGAACATGGGGTATACCCGCAAGTTATGGCAGTTCATATGGGGTAAATGGAGATGAACCTATTGAATCAGGGGTACCCTATCTTCAGATAAACACACATTCCATCGTGTGGTCGACAGCATCATGTTCGCCATCCAAGAATGGCTAGACAATCAAGGATCAAAGCCGTAGCTATTCTTATGTTTTGCTTTTATATTGTCAGCTGGAGCTCTCCACAATTCGTAGAAACTGTGGCTGTGCCCAAAGGATGTTCAATATTTTTTGAGTGGCTTAAACGATTTTAAGGGTCAAATCCCTGTATTTCGTTCCTGTATTTCGTTGGGTTGGATGATCATTTTGTTATTTGGCGAGGTTTTTCCGCATATTTAGCTTACACAGGTGAGAGATCATAGCAGGGAAAATTAAACGACAACATAATCAATAAATAATAAGGAAAGAATAGCGAAATTGCAC
>Ga0126342_10013947_pt1 | contig 14208 bp, 14 predicted proteins | sample Cyp1metagenome_FD_92528 | JGI IMG/M metagenome (GOLD analysis project Ga0126342, IMG submission 92528) | Coral microbial communities from Lord Howe Island, Old Settlement Bay, Australia - Cyphastrea 1 metagenome | ecosystem: Host-associated > Invertebrates > Cnidaria > Coral ...
GACATGGGCTGGGCAACATCCCTTCTGTGACGCACAGCCATTGCAAAAGCTGCACTTGTGATCAGCACAGAAACAACTAAACCATGCTGGAGTCTTCCTACAACCCTGTGCTTGGCACAGCTTGTTGACATGGGCTTGGCAGCATCCCTTCTGTGATGCGCAGGCGTTGCAAAAGCTGCACTTGTGCTTGGCACAGAACCGGCTGGATGGAACGGCCCTCTGTTTGCAACTCAGTGATTGACACATCTTGTTGACATGGGCTTGGCAGCATCCCTTCTGTGATGCGCAGGCGTTGTAAAAGCTGCACTTGTGCTTGGCACAGAAATGGCTGGGAAACCGCGCTCTCTGGTTGCAACTTGTTGATTGGCACATCTTGTTGACATGGGCTTGGCAGCATCCCTTCTGAATGACTGAGTTGTCGCAGCCAGTTTCGCGACACATTGAAGCCATCCGGTTACAAGAGTGCTTTGAATCCAGCTACCTTTCTCTTTGCCCGATTTCAACTCTTAGGCTTGAGAGACAAATCCAGGAGAGACAAAGCGAGGTTTCTCTTTATATTTTGATGGGGACAGCCCTTGCTGGATCATTGTAAACGATTGAAATTCGGGTCCGCGGTTGCAGACAGTAATATCAATGAGTTCGTAGCTGGTCTGTGTCATCAACTATTATACGATCATAGGTATGAACCATCTGGATACTTCCGAAAAAAGGAGGTCACCCGAGATCAACGGCTGACCCTCAACTCGGGTTTTGGAAGCGGCTCCATTTGGATTCCAGTCCGACCCCCAAAAAAAACACTCACTTCGCACTGATCAATGGTTCTTTCAAGCTCTTTAGATACTGTATTTGGTTTTCCCAAGAAGCATTGATAATGCGAGAGTGCAGGATAGATTCCCTAAATCAACATTCGACAGCATCATTCCAGGGGCCTATCTGCTTATCCCCTGCTGTTATCAAAGTATCAAAGTATATCAAAAAAAGTCAACAAATGTGTTCCACACAGGCAGTTCCAAATCATTTCAAAACGCATCTGCACCAAACCACCTTGAAATTCTCCAATCACCCTCCATCCACACACCTCGCCCCAGGATGGCGTTCCGCCGTTGGCATCGCTGGTTGCTGCTTCGCTCTCCCGCGGCACCACGGGGTCCACACCATGGATCCAACGGAGCTTGGGATACGTCGCGATGCATCGAAGTAAGCGAAGCCTCGCGGGGCGCAAATCGCAACTGGAGGAGCCCTGGAAGGTACTTCTGGTTGGTGGTATCAACCCCTGTGAAAAATACAGTACTAGTCAGTTGGGATTACTATTCCCAATATATGGCAAAATAAAAAGTGGTAAAGCCATGTAAAGCCAATAAACCATTCCAAATGGTAGACTTATGATTGGGTTTATCACATTAACCATGCCAGAACTGGGATGTGTCAGTGGGTGGAAAATCCAATCAAGTCGTTGGGATGAGTATTGCACAGAGCGATGGATCCAGTTGTGAAATGAGTGAAAGGGTGGGTAAATCCAATCAATGCAATGAGTCCAGAAGTTGAGATCAAGATCCATTCTCGGAAAATGGGAACCCTCTCCGTATCAGAAACTTGATATTTTAGAGACGAGTCCTTCCAGTCATGGACAGGGGAAAATGTCCTATAGTGTTCCCCAACAACGCTCCAGCTGTTCCAATCACCCTTCAAAGCTGGTTCAAACAACTAGTGAGCAACAAGTTGTTGATTTGAAGGAGTTCCCCTTCATTTGGGATCATGAGAATCCCTCATTACCATCTAGAAATTGACCTTGGCCAAGTGAGAACATCCCTCATTTGTAGCTGATTCTCGCATTTTTTTTCCAGCGCCAGGTGAAAAGGACATTCACTCGGCCGAGGGGCGTGTCTGCATCGGGTTGCGCGCTGGGGGAGGCGATGGCATCCACCCCAATCTCTCCATGGGAAAAGAGGTTTGCCACCAGCACCTGCCACGAGAACTGCAGGTTTTCTGGGCGAAACTCAGAGACGCAAGGGCCAGGGGTGGTAAAAATGGGTAGATAGAGAAGTAAAATAACCGATTCATCCTCATTTTGGCTATGTTTCACCTATATTGGGTTGACCACCCATTGAATCGGTAGATACCCCTAGTTAGGGGTGGAAGGGCTGCACCGAACCATTATTTTGACCACTGGGTTTCTTATGATTTTCCCCATAAAATGGTCACCAAGTTGGGTCGACCTCCCACAAGTACGGTGGTCAGGATGGATTAGTGAATCACGGGCAGGCTGCTTACCATGCAGTAGGCAAATTCAAATTCTGGTTGGGTAAGAACTCCTGGGCTCGGACCATTTCCAACATCTCAAGGATAGCTGAAGAATCCCCAAAAAATTATTCCGGCAAGAGACTCCAAACAGTGTGGGGGAGTGGGAAGATAATGGATGATGATGATGATGATGATGATGATGATGACGATGATGATGCTGATGATGATGCTGATGACGATGGTGATGGTGATGGTGATGGTGATGATGATGATGATGATGATGATGATGAGAAGGAGGAAGATCATGATGTTGAGGAGGATGATGAAAGGGATGACAATGTTGCGGAAGATGAGGTGGAGGAGGATTATGTTGCGGAAGATGAGTTGGAGGAAGATGAAGTTGAGGATGATGATGTGAAGCGGGAGGAAGATGATCATGTTGAGGAGGAGGAAGATGATGATGTGGAGGATGATTATGATGTTGAGGAGGAGGACCGATCCCAAGACCTAGGACCACACTTTGTGCGATCCTGTGCAGTGGAATGCACGTCAACATATCACAAGAGCCATTTTACATGCAAATTTACAGGAAAAACTCCGCGGCCCAGAACCTAGGACTACACTTTGTGCGAGCCTGCGCAGTGGAAACACACGTCAACAGGAAATTTACAAGAAAAGTGCCCGAGCCCAGAACCTAGGACCACACTTTGTGCGAGCCTGCGCAGTCGAAATGCACTGCAACCTTTCACAAGAGCAACCTTATACAGAAATTTACAAGTAAAAAGCCGCAGACCAACCCGCGGCCCACACTTTGTGCGAGCCTGCGCAGTCGAAATGCACTGCAACTATTCACAAGAGCCACTTTATACGGAAATTTAAAGTAAAATGCCGCAGACCAAACCTGCGGACCACACTTTGTGCGAGTCTGCGCAGTCGAAATGCACTGCAACTTTTCACATGCAAGAGCCACTTTATACAGAATTTTACAAGTAAAATGGCGCAGACCAACCCGCGGCCCACACTTTGTGCGAGCCTGCGCAGTCGAATTCAATGCAACTTTTCACAAGAGCCACTTTATAATTACGGAAATTTAAAGTAAAATGCCGCAGACCAAACCTGCGGACCACATTTTGTGCGAGCCTGCGCCGTCGAAATGCACTTCAACATTTCACAAGAGCCACTTTATATGGAAATTTACAGGTAAAAGGCCGCAGACCAGAGTGAGCACCCTGATCAAGCACAGGCCTTTACACCTACAGTAAGAACCCCTCAGTGTGGATGCACTGTTTGGGGAAAAAAAACATCAACTCAACAGGGGTTGAGTTCAGCCGCCACCAGGTCAGTTCCACCTGTTCTCCAGACATCTTCAGATCCTCCAGCTGCGGCCCCAGGTAGACGTTGCCACTGACATGCGCCAAGGCCACGGAGCTTTGAAGCTGCTGCGACAGGAACTGCAGCAGCTCGCCATAACTGAGGCCCAGGGACTGTTCTAAGCGGCTCCTTGGGAAGACTTAGGGAAGCACCACGACTGGGTAGGTTGGGGATTGGGAAACCAATCAGAAAATAAAACAAGACAAGGGAAGCTTGATACAAATTGCGGCCACCAAAACTCTTGTGAAATCATCCAACACTTCGGAGTTTTTTCCTCCAGAAAAATTGCCCCGAAAAAAGTTTTTGCCGCGGCACCGGGCATCGCTTAAGATCACCCACGGCTTCCTCAGCTGTTGACCAAAGGTGGCCAAACCGCCATGTTCCGCTAGCTGCCAGAGGTGGCAGCTGCCCAACCGCGGCATTGGCTGGGGAAAAGATGGCGGATGTCAAGTTTGGACAGATCTTTGGTCAAGTTTCAATGATCTGTTGGTTTAGGTTTGAACGACTCTTGAATGGTTTGGGGATGATGTTCGGATGAATGAATGGAATTTTGAATGGAAAGTTCCAAACATACCATGTGACGACCGTCAAATAAATTATATACAGAAAACAAAATGCATCTTGAGTCTCAGGGTATAACAAATTGGAGCTGCTGGTTGCATAATGAAGTGTGATCACTGCAATCAAGTTGCCCTGTGAGTAGTCGCCCAGCGGCAGAAAATGATGAAACAAAGGATGCTTAGATGTGAGGTTGTGTCTATATTGATTGATGATTTCAATGATTGGTGTGTTGATTACCTAATTAACTAGCTCAGCGACTGAGAATGTCCGGAGAATCATCGAACTCATTTTAATACATGCATTCACTATGACTTTACTGTTAGTTGATAATCATTGAACTATTCAAATACACCAATTGATCAATTCATTGATTCATTGAGCCCCCCACACCACGCCTGCCACTCTTCCCATGGAACTGCAGGCTTTGGCGCGTCAAACCTCAAGCTTCGCGGCCGGCCTCTGAGAGTTCAAACTTTGCCTCCAAAAAAAGGTGGGAAAGATGAAGCATGGGAAAATCTTGGAGATGGTTACGTTAGTATATCCCTATCTTTGCAACTGAAGATTGAGTTGTACTAAAGTGCACATCCAACGTTTCCCCAACAAGTCATAGCTTGTGAACAAATGCCCCACAGCTGGTGAAAGTGTAGAATGCCCTGCTTTTGGTCTCCACCAAGATGATAGTTGTGGATGGGTCAAAACCCACCCGCCACCCCCTTCTTTTTCACATCAAAATAGATGGAAATTCTGGATGATCCCAAAAAAAAATGCTCTCTGTTCAATGTTTTCTTATAGGTACTGATCATAGCCATATGGCTCCGTTTCCTCCAGGTATCCTCCCCTTTCCTCCACAGCACCTAGGACCCCGGACACGGTGCTCTTCTGCTTCTCCGCGGGGAACTTCCGCCTGGAGACCAACGCAGCGGTGGAAGTGTTCCCTAGCCCGAAACGAGCCCATGACATGCCTCTGCAAACGTCCCCTCTCGTTTTTTTTACAAATCTAGGGAAAAAATGGGAAAAATTGCCCATTGATAGATGATAAACATTACGATTTGCCTATGAAAAAAGTGGTCATGTTCCATAGCATTGAATAACCAGAGGTGAATTCTATGTGCTTCAGCTTGTTTCACCTACAAGTCGAGAAAAACGTGGGGTCCGTCTTGTCCCACTTCACTGCTTTGGCACCTCCTGCAACTGGCGGGCCTAGAGATCATTACTACATCAGATGGGCTCCCAAGCTACACCGTCTCTTGGTGAATTTCGATCCCTGCTCTGCTGTGCAAATTCCCATTGTTCCAGGGGAAAAAACAGGTATTAAACACCCCCCAGAAACCATAGTTTTGAGGGGATTAAAAGCATGTTTGGGACCGTACACTGGGGATGTCTTATGGTGTTTTAATATTAGGGAAATTAGATACACACCTGCTGGGTATGATCCGCTCCTCGGGCCGCGCGACAGTTGCTTCTCGGGCTTGCCTCTCTTCTGCTTGCCTCCGGCGCTGGGCTCAACCCACACATGGTGATTTGTGAGCAATCCAAAGCTGAGATGAGCTCAGATTCCAGCAAAAATGGGTGGAGTCAAGTGACATATAAATGTGTGGATGTGACCAAGGTAATACGTTTTAAGGAAGGAAGCAATTGTGGATGCCGACCTATCAAAGAACTGATTCAACCAGCAAAAGCGAGGAGATTGCTGCTCGATTTCGGATGGGGTCAAACAGCCTGTCAAGAGTTGGCTTAAAAAATAATCGACGCACATATACGACATAATGCACATACTTTTCAAACAACACTCATTGTATCTCTGACGGACGCTATCAACGTTGGAAAAAGCAACAAATGGATGGAGATCCCAGTCCATAATCAAACATGTGGGGGAAATATGTACGATTCTTGTATCACAACAAAAATAGAAAACCCCTATGATTTTCAGTATCTTCACGGAGCTCCTGGTAGTCAGCCTCGCTTCTGAGTCTTGTTGGCAACTGGAGGTGGCCTGACCCTTTGGAGTTGTAAGCATTAAAGAATTAAGCCCAGTTGGAGGGGTGTAACCTCAGCTTTACGTTACAACTCCACCTATATACCCTCCGGTAAGCAAACTTGGCTGGGAAATCCCTTTGAAGTAGAGGTTTCAATCGGAAAATCACGGAAGTTTCCATTGCCACGTTTGAGTACCGGAGAGTACATACAAAACTATCAAGTTGGCATAGTTTTTGAGGGACAAGTTTAAGCTGTTTCTTTGAAGTGTAGTATCCATACCTTAGATGTGGAGGCTCAGGCGGGAGCCAAGTCTCACTACTTGATCATGTTCCCAAAAACGATGTGAAAATCCCGGATTCATAAACTCCTGCTCCATGATTAGTTGATGGGTCCTATCTATAATCAGCTGGGAACTATATCTTGCAACTCGCATATAATATGGTGATCCTTGTAGATATCTTATATCTATCACTTCAATGAAGATGGAGACCATATTCCCAAGATATATGCAATATAGAACATTTCCGGGACTTCCCTATGTGGCACCATCCTAAATCCGCTGCAGCACCTTCCCAACAAATGGTTTTTCCTGCGACAATTGGCTGGGCGGATTTCCCTGAAACATATGGTGACACCTTTAAGGCGCGCCATTTTGTGTGGATTTATGTGGAATTTGGATGTTTTGTTATGTGGATTTTTATGATGATTTATGATTGGTGTCTCAAAAAACTTAGGGAACCATCAGAGTTTCCTTTTACACCCAAAATACACCAAGGCCCAAGTGCAGAATCCCTAGATCGAAAATCCAGAGTCCGGGGCCGTGTTTTTGGTTACACGGGGGCCTGGGGGCCCTGAGAATTTGTACATCTTTATCTTTTGCATGTTTCTACTTTGATGTTGTGTAACATCAAGATGAGTTTAATGTTGGACGTTTGACATAGAGATGTTGGACCAGGTCCTCTTTGTTCATGGTTTGGGGAGTTTTTTGGGGTGGTGAGGGTGAGGGGTTGGCTGTGATAACGTTCTTGATAGTACGCTCTTGATGGTTCATCTGCATGAAGTGGCAGACTTGTTCCTACGCTTGTCATTGTTTGAGGGGTTTCGCGGGGGGAGTGGGGAGGGGGGCTGTGATAACGTTCTTGATAGTACACCCTTGATGGTTCATGTACATGAAGTTATATACGATGATATACGTATTCCTCATGAAGTGACATATGTGTGTTGCTACGCTGTGCACTCTTCGTGGTACATGAGTTGATACTTTTGCTGCTACCCTCTATGCTTTTGCGGTAAGCTCTTCGTATTTCATGTACGTGAAGTGACAAAAGTGTTGATACACTTTTCATTCTTGGGGTTTCATCTATTTCGCGTGTTTCGGCTATAAGAGGACCTGGTGAAGGCTTTATTAGGGATACATCTGTATATGTGTATATGTTGGTAATGTTTGAGACATTGTATCACCTCACAATATGGTATAAGTTTTTGGCCACGGAACTGAAAAATAGAGGATGAAGGAAATTGTTGTCAAAAAAAAATAGAGATGATGGGGCGCACAATCCCGTGCAAATACCATTAAAAGTGTGTTTTGGACGCCGTCCTCATGGCAATTCGTGGCCATGTTCAAACTATCGATGTTCACAAAACTGAAAATGTTCATTTCGTCAGGGGCCTCGAGTCCCCATGTTACCATGTTTTTCGCACCGATGTGGTGCCAGAGAATCCAAGTGAAGCCAGGTTGGTGGGCAGGAACCTGGGGAATGTGTCGCCCAGAACATGGGAATGGCACAAATCTATACAAAGGTGAGGTGCCGAAGAGCAAAAGTCTCTAAATCATAAGTGCCAAACCAACCCAATTTGGAGGGTTGAAATTTTGAGCCATGGGAATCTCTTGTCATTAATAATGCTGGTGATATCCCCGTCCGAGTCTTGCTCAACACATTGTTGTTGATTGATGCCTATGGGTTGCACAAGCCAATCTAACATAGGACTGAGTCAAGTCGCACCCCAAACAAATTGGATGGTTGATTCCAAAATCTGCGGAAAAGCCCGTCTTTCAACCATATCTTGACCATTTTTGTCTTCCGAAAACCTGCTGGATCCAATCCCAGTGCTCCAATGGAGGTCCTCCGCCTTCCTTCACCGGAAAACTGGGATGTTGGATCTCCCGGCCTAGTAGCTGCGAAGCCGCCTGGCCAAGGCCAGAAAGTTCAACCACTCTCTTGGGACATCTGGAGATCAAGGACCCCTTTATGTATGGCATCTATAGGGACCATACTAAGCAGATCTAAGCAGTAGTTACCCTTGATCTTTGGCAAATTGGGCAGCCGAAAAGGTGATGTTTCATCAACGATATATATGGTTGAGTCCTTGGATGCCCAAACTGTAATGGTTTCCCTCAAACAATCATGGCACACAGAAGGTCAGTGTCTGAAAATGAGGGGAAAAATCCAGGAAAATCCGACAAAATCCATGGGTTATTCACCATTTTCCCTGTTCAAAGGACAAATTGGCTTGGGACACACCCAGATCTCATCAGAGCCTCTTCAGCCGTCCAAGCGCTCTTGACCTCTGCAGGAACGGCAGGAACGGGCACGCTCTCCTGCGCGGGTCGTTCACAATGATGATGGTACCCCTAGCACAGATTTTTTCGCGAGCGCAATGTCGCTCATAAACACTTCGAGCAACATGACAGCAGCAAAAAACGCACAGCGCCAGGTTGGAACAATCATTTAGTGCAACGAAGAGCTTTATAGTGCAGTGAGTTGATTTTGGTAACTTGAGCCGGAGAATAAACCTGGGACTCAGCTCCATACATCGGCCGTGCTGGGGGAATTGGAGGAAGAAATTTTGCCCCTAGATATTTAGCTGTGTCCATTTGTGGGACAGGGGGTGGGGAGTCAGGATGGGTAGATCAAGAAAGGGGGCACAAGACTTGCACAAACATGGGTCAGTGGCGGTGACGGTCTTGGAAAGGGATATAGGGAGGGTAGTGTTAAGCAAAAGAAGTTTACATTTATGTGGGTTGAGTGATAGCCCCCGTTGGGCTGCAAGGTGCTGCAGGAGGTGAACAAGGTTCATCAAGGTGGGGATGGGGACTTGAAATGGGTTCATCGTATGGGAGCGGGAGGGTGGTCTCTTGCCAAACTTCTGTTGAAAGATGCTGAGCCAAAACTTCAGGTTTATCACGGAATGTACTTGGGAGGCCGTTGGGCCAGCTAACCAATTGGGTTCGATGTTGGTATTTGGTGCGAAGTCGTTTGATAGTCCTCCATTGGTCCGCAGAGGAGCCAGACTGTTCTGTGGTTAGTCTGTCCTGGATCCAGCGGATTTTCGAATTTTAATACGGAGAGTTTTTAATGTCTGCGGAGGAGTGTCCGGTGTGACATGTGAGAGAAGGTCAAGTGTATGTTCAGTGATATATGGTTTTCTAGTGTTGCGTTTTTGTTTTGGAAAGCTGGAATCCATCACAGCGGTAAGGGGCAGGGGGGAAAGACGCATACCTGCCTAAATAGGTGCGTCTGTTTACACCGTTATTTTGCGTTAAGATCTGCTTTCTCGTTGCCTTCAATCCCTGTATGGGATTTTACTTTGTGGAGCGTAACATGAGATTGCGTTTGGAGGTAGGTGTAGTAATCCAGAACCATACTAACTAAAGGGAGATTTTGCCTGGGAATATCCCAACCTTGAAGAATGTCAAGGACATATTGCGAATCCAGAAATATTCTGATACGCGGTGGAATGGACACGGCGCTCATGAGATAAAAGATTGCTTCAAGCGGAGCAAATTAACGACCCGGAAATCCCCATGTGACATGGGAGACTCGATTAATGGCATCTGCAGATACAAGCTTTTCCATTGCCAAGTGCGATTATTTCATGAAGTGGTAGATAACCCTAAGCGTATCTATAGCCCCGCGTCCTACACCCTCGCGGGAACCGGTTGTTTGCAAAAAAATGGACCTAAAGGCACCTCGAAACCAGGTGCATCTGAGCTGTGGATCAGCATCCTTAAGGTCATAGGCAACAAGACAGGAGGAGACCAAGAGAAATGGAGAGATGTCAGGAGCTCTCAAGGTTCCTAGGTTCGTAAAAAACTGTGCGCTCCAAAGAAACGCTCCTGGGCCGCGTTACACACATTCATGACCCCCAAAAGGTAAGACCGACAATTCAAGAAGAAAGTCCTCTGTGAATTGAGGATTTCCAACTGCCACGTGATCTGATATATAGAGATTTATAGAGGGAACGCCGACCGGGCCCCGCAGATAGCTAAGTTGGTTTTAAACTAACTAGGATTTATGCTGAATATATCTCAAGATGGGGTAGCATAAACCAGCAGTTACTTATAACTTGGGAGCCCCGTTGACGGTCCGGTCCTGTTGCTCCTTTATCTCAATACCCGCATTCTGCAAGCGATAAGGATCCTCAGGTGGCAATCTACTGCATCCATCGCTGGCCACAGCGCAAGCTGCTCAAAATCAATCATGCATTCATTATTCATGAAAATATGTCCCACGTTTGAGGGCCCGAAGCCCAACAATTTTCTCCTCTGAAGTCAATCGACTTTGAGCTTTGAGAGTTTACAGGGATTCATCAAATTAGAGTAAAAGAAAAGCGCCCTTCCACCTTGCTTTGTCTTTGAGATTCCTCTTCCTCCCCAAAAAAATGAAGGGTTTTAATTCCAATCTGCGGATGCGTTTAAGGTTAAAATGCCCATCACCAGCCAGTCTTAGGAGCCAGCGGAGAGTGGCACGATGAATCCTAACTCATCCAGGAATGCCTGATCCACGGCTGCAGGAGTTCCTCCATTTTCGGGGGAAACCCTCCAAAAATCCTCCCAGCTTCTGTCCCAACAAAAAGAAGCTGGAACCGACGCCTTGATCCCACCAGATCCCACGAGATCCGACGAGTGCCCGGCCTCATTTCCGGAGACGTGAAAGCCGAAGAGGGTTGTGTTGTAGCGCAGTCCATTGGCGATGACCGCACAGTCCTGTAGCGCGGCGGGTCATGATCTGATGCAGCTGCGACCTCCCGAAGTCACCGCAGCGCACCTTTAGGGCTGGCTGGAATCCCATCTTGAACTTGAGAAACCTGTGATGTTTGAGAAAATCAAATGAATTAACTAAAAGTCCCATGTGTGATATGGGCAACACGGGCAAAACACTTTCAGATCGGGTGGATGTTCATCTAAACTTTTGCGGAGCTTCAAGGAAGAAGCGACCCAAAACCATGCCCTCACTTCAATAATATGCTATTCCAACTAGCAAGTTCCCAAAAGATCCCTAGAAATCCAAAAAGATCCCAGGGTTCTTTTCCATCTTTCAGGAAAACCACACCATACCATCTTCAGCACCGGCGACATGTTACATGGTCATTCGGCCCGTCGGCCGCCTCAGTGCCGATGGCGTTGTAGGAGATGTCCAGGTGGAAAAGTTTGTCATTCGAAGCCAAGACTTCAGCCAACATCTGGCGACCAGTTTCGCCAGGGATGGGCCAGAGTTGGAGTCGGCGGACTTGGGAACTGCAGGATGGTCATGTGGTGAGAGAGACATAAGGTTACCATTATATATACAATATTATATATATATAGATTGAAAAGGCATGAAAAGGCATGAAAAGGCAGGAAATACTGAAATACTGAAATACCAAAATTGCTGAGTACGCAAAAGTGTCAAACATCGATGCACAATGTGCTGCTTGGTTTAAGCCGGGGCCTTCCAACTACCACAGTTTCGAGGTGGCCCTGGTAATCTCAGAGTGAAGATTGAAACACTAAAGAAATACCTTTCAGATCGGGGTGCCAATTCAATATGTGATCATGTGCAGCAGTTTTAGAGCGGTCTAGCTTTTGTGCATAGGGCCGGCTTTAAAATGCACAAAAACAATGAGAACTGGTTCTGCTACAAAATGCGGTTCCAGCAATTCACGCCGAATTGGCATCCAAGTTCATCCAAATTCGAAGACTTCAGAAACGCCTCTTTAAAAAGGGGTCAGGAAATTCCTTTTAGATAGAGGTATTTTAGAGTGAAGTGCCCAAATATTTAGTGTGTTTCTTCTCTTATAGCATTCTATAGCAACAAAATACGGTGGCATTGTCATGTACCTTTCGTAGCATCGCCACATTCCAAGTCGGCAGTTCGTAGCAATCCAATTTTTTCTCTCCGCATTCCTTAAAATTCCTTAAAATTCCTTAACATTCCTTAAAATCCTTTAAAATTCCCTAAAATTCCTTAATATTCGTTGAAATTCCTTAAAGTTCTTCCTTCCTTAAAATTCCTTAGAATTCCCTAAAATTCCTTAAAATTCGCTGATCTAAAATGACATGCCCAATAAAATCGATATAAAGAGATCCTAGAAAAGCACTGGTTCCATTCTGCAATAAAATGCTCCAAACACTTAATTTGTTGCAATAAAATTAGAATGGAATCTTAACACGTTAACAATCATCAGGATTTCCCTGGCCAATAAAATGCTCAGACCAACCCCTTCACAATAAAATGATTAACCTGACTCCAATTTTGAAATTCCAATACATTACGGATCTCGCTTAGACTATGCACAAGTCATCCATTTCTAGTGTGGAAATTGCCACGGGGATCCTTTCAGCAAGAACTGGAGCAGAAATGCTCCAGAATCCTCTGGTCTTACTGTAGCACGGCTCAAGCAAACAGTCAGGATTCCTGGGTTCAAGACCGATGTACCACCAAGCATCATCCACTATTATTCACTATCCATCGTAATCCCATGTTGTCCCAGCGTCACTTCCCCCCAAAAGTTGCTCCAGCGTCCCCGGCCTTCGAAGGACTGTGGCTCTTGGCAGTGGCCAAGCCCAAGCGGTTCCAACTTAGATCCACCCGCGACAGCCTGGGTGATACCAGTGATCTACGACACAACGCTGACCTGGATGGTGACCAGTGTGAGATTCACCCCATGCCATAGTCGCCTTCCCCAATCTTGAGATATCTTGAGATTGTGGAATTGGGTATACCCTGTTTTTTGGGATGATGTAAAATGACCCCGTTCTATGGTTGGTGCATGTGATTGTTTATTAGGTTTACTACATTTTTAGAATAATCCCATAAATTCATATAAATTCTCCACTATAGATCCATGTTGTCAACTGGTTTTTACATGTTTTTACCACATATCGCTGAACTCGCTGGTTTCTTGTCAAGCTCAACTGGAATTTTTAGAACCGATTCTTGCAGATCCATGATCCTCAGTCTTTGTTGGCACAACTGGTACCGTTTTTTGGTCAAATCACCCGTATACGTACCTGGGGCCCCCCAGTGATGTTAGTTGGTTTATAAACCCCAGTAACTATAGTTATAAGTATCATAAACCATAGTTATTGGAGTTATGAACCAACTTAGCTATCTAGGGGGGCCCACTTTGTACGTACCTGATAGACAAACGAGATTCAGATCCCCATGATTCTTTTTGTGAAAAATTCCGCCGCTTCTTGGAGCCAGCCAGTCGGTCTTTCCAGGAGATGCTGGCATCTTTGCCGAGTCTGAACTGTTGCTGGAACGATCAATCGAGTTGATGAGCCATGTTGAGCTCCCCGTCCCCTTTTTGCACCATCAAACTTCAAGGCCTCCAGCTTCGCCACGGCTGCAACACCAGCCTGGCACCCTCTGCAGATCGGAGAGGGCTGGATTCCAACACCAAGCTGCAAGGGCGGTAGGATCGGTAGGATGCCGGCCACAGAGAACAGAACACAACGCTCAAATCAACGGATTTCATTTGATTTAAGATGATTTAAGGCAAAATTTCAGGGTTTGTTACAGCTGTGACCAATGACAGAATTGACCGATTGAAAGTTTCTACCATCATCCGATTCTGTCATCTCATTGCTGTCACCGTTTGGACAGAATGAATACACCTGCGTTGCCTACTGCATAGCTATTCTAGTCAGCGCCACCTCATTCTCCTGAGTCGACAGCAGTGGACAAAAGGTTCCAAGAAGGCCACCATCACACGCAAAACACTCGCAACAGGCATCCTTTTGTGCATCACCACATCTCACCACATCACCATGCACACTTGACTGAAGCTAAC
>Ga0126342_10013948_pt1 | contig 14206 bp, 18 predicted proteins | sample Cyp1metagenome_FD_92528 | JGI IMG/M metagenome (GOLD analysis project Ga0126342, IMG submission 92528) | Coral microbial communities from Lord Howe Island, Old Settlement Bay, Australia - Cyphastrea 1 metagenome | ecosystem: Host-associated > Invertebrates > Cnidaria > Coral ...
AACGTGTGGGGTTGAACTCCCCTGATTTCATTTTTGCATTTTGGGGGTCAGTAGCCTGGGCCCCCTTGATTTCATTTTATTTTTCAGGGGCTCAACCCCACCTGGGTGCACCACAAGGGGATAGAAACTGTTAGTATAATCGGATGACTATCTGAGGTATGGATCAATGGATTGGTTTAGGGGAAAATTTACAGGAACACCCAATATTTAATGGTAAAAACCATGGTTTCCTGTAGATTTTCCCTTAAACCAACCCAATGAATGGAGGTTTGCTAAAATGATGCCAAAAATACCCCTAAAATCGTCCACAATTCGACCAATTTAGCATTGAAACCCATGGTTTCAGGGATAAACTGCCATCATTTAACTTGCCACCCACCACCAACCAAGTGATAACTGTTGACTCATTGGTTATATTGGTTACATCCCAGTTTTCATTGCTTCATTTTCCCAACAGACTATAGTGAATTTCGACAATCATAAAAGTTTCACATCCGGAGTGAAACATCCTCATATCATGCAAGTGTTGGCTAATATGCAACCCCCATACGTGTATCATATATATATATAGTATACATCTTAAGATTTCATATCTATTAGTTGAAATCCAGTCATGTCACTTTCGTTGGCAAAGGACTGCTTGGATCCAGATATGGCAGCAGACTCACCAGCTGATGCTGCGCAGGCACAAATTTGGGAATTTCATGGAATTTCGGCGTTGGAACATGTTTTATTTTGGGGGGTGCTTTCAACATCATGATGTACATACAGGTTTATGGGTGTCGATTGCATACGTTTATTTTGGGTTATTTGGGTGTTTATCATGTACATGAGTCTTGACAGAGAGAGAGGGAGAGATCATGGAATCATGCAGATGGTAGAGACACGATGTGACACGATCATGGATAGTATTATGTTTGCCTTTTGATCTAATGTTCTGTGATGTTCTGTGGATCGTGTCTCGTGGCAGTTGGGCACTTGATCAGCCCCCAGGCAGAAAGCTTGAGACTACCTGAAGTGATCAGGCGGAATGCCTGCAATGGACTACCCTGACTTGGCCCAGTATCCATCCAAGATTTCTAAGGGTTGAATGTTGATGTTTGTGATTGATTTCGCCTGATTTTCATTAACAAATGGATGGTTTTGGGGCGTTTCCAAGCCAGTTTCAAGCAGCAACACTTGAAGGAAAGCTTCAGTCACGGGTCGCCATTCTTGCGACCCAAAGGCACGAGCAGAGCGAAGAGCATTGCGGGGAGCCAAGCCAAGGCACATATGCACTGTGATTGATTATGTTTACCCTCTGGTAATTTAACATAGCTATTGAAAATGACCATTTATAGTGGATTTTCCCATTGAAAATTGTGATTTTCCATAGTTATGTTAGTTTACCAGAGGGTATACAAACATGTGCACAAATACATTGTAGTCTAGTAATTCTACGTGTATGTACGTAATACATATCGAAATATACAGAGACATGGGCACACACACACACACACGCACGCATGCTACATATATTTATATATGCCATGTTGTATCATTGATGACGTGTGTATTTTTGGAAGTCTATGTGCATTTGTTTTTTTATGAATTCCAGATATCGTACGCACGCACATCTATCTACCGACCTAAGGTTTAACTATCTACGTACCTACACCTAAACCTAAACTTAAACCTAACCGAACCGACCGTAACCTAAAACAGGTATCCATCCATCTATCTATCTATATATATATATATGTGTTTTTCTTTTTCCCTTAATATATGCATTTTCTAATCCTATCCTTCTGATCTTATCATATTTTGCCGTTGCATATCTTATCCTATGGCCATCTTATCTTAGCTTCCCTTTTCGTACCTTACCTTAGCTAAGCCTGAGCTGATCTTGTCATTCCTTATATCATGATGCCACATTTTTTAGTACCTCATTGTTTCTTGTTTATATTTGTATATAGATGGGATATATATATATATCACATATATATATATGTACATACATACATACATACATACATACCTACCTACCTACATACCTACATACCTACATACCTACATACCTACATACCTACATACCTACATACGTACGTACGTACGTACGTACATACATACATACATACATACATATTATAGATGTATTATATGTGTGTCTTCATCTATCTATCCCTCTTTTACACATGTCTTTTTTTTCCGCTAGATGCTGTCACCCTAGGCCTTCGCTGTTTCAACCGAGGTTTCAGCCCCATTAGCGCTGCTGGGCCAGGTGCTACAGGCGCCGCTCTGTTGAAATCTCTGATTTATGTGCAGGATCAACATGAACAACTCGATCATAAATAACAATTAATAGATAATATAAACACACATCAATAATGGATAAAATTTGATAAAATGATATAAACACACGCATAATATACCCACATAATTAATACACACACATGGTAGATACCGTTGATAATTAAAATGATTAACATACACGCATAATATGTTAATATTTAGCCCCATCGCTCTTCAGCTTTGCGATGTCCAGCTTTCGGGTCCCCAAAGTTGATGGCTAATATTACATACATACATATTTCTGTGTGTTAAATAACCCTCTGGTTATGACTAGCAGTTCGCCATGGTATAGATGGCCCATAGAAATAGATGATTTACCGAACCAAAAAATGGTGGATCTTTCCATGGCCATGTTATTTTTTACCAGATGGTATATTGATATTTGGGGGCTATGGAAGCATGTTTTACATTCATTTTTCTTGGTTCACCACCATCGCTTCCAGGTGATTCCTCCATATTTCTTGCAAAAAAAAGGTCCCGGAATCGGATGAAACCCAGGGGTTCGAAAACGGGTTTTCCGTTTTCGATACCCCCTTGCAATCCATGAAGTCCCCCTTAAACCATCATGAAACCACCATGAAACCACCATTCCGATCGGTCACACCATGACTAAACCATGTCTCTTCAGCATGTTAACCAGCTTCCTGGCAGCTTTGGACGAACCCAGCTGCAAGTCCTCGGAACTGAGCCCGGTGGCGTTGAAAAGAGGACCGGGGCAGATGTAGCAACCCCAAAGTAGCATCTGGTTACTTAACAGTTTGCCATGGTATAGATTGCCCTAATCGAAATAGATGGTTTACCGAACTTAATTAAAACTGGTGATTTTCCATGGCGAACTGTGAATGTCACAACCAGATGGTAGATAGAAAAGTGGGAAATCTGGAAAAAAATCCGGAAATATGAGGTATAAGAGGGCGATGGAGAGAGAGAGAGAGAGAGAGAGGTATATGAGGATATATGAGGTATATGATATGAGGTAAATAAACATCATCGAACCACCATCCTGGTTGCACACTTTTCGGCATCTTTTTTTTTGGCTACTATACATGATTTGCTATGACAGGATTTGAGCAACCAATTTTATTGGTTCAAATCATGTCAATTTTTTCCAATGTCTGAAGCAGATGTAACCAGGCAAAATGAGGAGTTTCCATGAGAAAATTGGTATTTCACCATGGCGGATACACTCATCGGTCATGACATGATTTGATGATTTGAACCAAATTATTTTGTATCATTCGTCAATCATGGGGGTTTGACCAACAAGAATGAGGGTATTAAACCGGGAGATAATGATCGACAATTGACATATAATATCATATTATAATTATGTATATTATATAGTTATAAATAAATAAATAATAAATAAATAAATAAATATATATATATATGATTAACCAACGTGTTGTTTAATCATCTATCATTTGCTTGTCTTCATGGGTGGAACATCCACAACAACCAGCTGGCTGCTGCGATGCCGGCTGCGAAGGAGACTTGGAATTCAGCCCGGTGGCAGTTGATACTGCTGAGGGACCAGGTGAGCTGGGTGGTTATGGCGGAAGTGTAAGCACCACGGTTTTCTTGTAATGTGTTCTTTTCACTTAACCATTGGAAACAATATAGTTGTATCACAAGATTTTTTGTTTAGTTTTTTTTTTTTTTTAAACCTAAATTGGTATATATATATATTATTATATAAATATATAATATTGTGCGCGTTTTTCTTGTTGTCTTTCTGTTGTGCTCGGCTTGTGCCCATCACTTCGAGTCTGGGGGGTGCTAGGTTTCGACTTTTCGGGTGCCGGTGGAGCGTTGCGACAACTCACGCGCCTGTGCCTGCTCCCAGTTACCCTCCGGTCGTCAAACATGGGGAAATTGGCCAAAAAAAATCGAGGTTTTGATGGGACAATCACGTGTAATTAATTATATATTAATACATATTACATATATATATAACTATATATATAATTATAATTATGATTACTGTATATAATAACATATATATTTTCCATCGCTATGTTCATAGATCTACATATTAGATTCCATCAACAGCTACCAGGGAGAAACGTGGATTACAACCTCAGACTTCCTAAACCAGCGGGTGCTAATTCTTCGGGGAAGGGATTAAAATGAGGGGCCTTGCTCCCACATACTGATGCTTAATGCTTAATGTATAGTCCATTCAACATGTCGACAACCCTGTAGTGATTGAAAATGATGGGGGCATGGATAACTTCATGCAACTCATGCAACGGTGGTGTGGGCCCATACCTGTACCATGATACCTGTGAATTCCTATGAAGATCTTCATTCACAGCACCAGTACCACTACCATACACTTACGAAAATGCATTGATTTAGTCATTTATTGCTTAATTTCTTCCAGAAAAGATGTCCCAAACCAACCAAAGTCCACCAGTTATCGACCCTCCTATCCTGAGGCATTCCTTGACGCCTCATGCAAGGAGAGAGGGCTACCAAGCCTTTCCTTCTGAATTGCAGGCCTCACCCGGCACTATCCATCATTGGGTTGATGCAACGGAACCTGTACAGGAAACCCTTCGTTTTGACCAGCAAAAATTGGTTGGTTTCCTCCAGATTTCCCATCCAATTCTGCGAATCCATGGCTAAAGCGGATTCCTCAGCTGGCTCAAGGCCCCTTAGAGATTCTTAGAGATGCACGATTCAAGGGTTGAAACTTGCTATAGGACTTCTTTGACGCTTTGTGATTGTTTGCCGTGCGGGTTTGATCAGCTGACATGGCTGACATGTTGTCAATCGAAGCCACCACCATGTTGGGTTACTGGTTGCCATTACGACCTTTCGGCCTTACCCCAATGTCCTGAAACGAAAACAAGTCATCCCGAGTCATCCATTGCAAAACGCGTTTTTGGAAGCGCGGCTGCCATATCTGCCATGGATAAGCGCGAGGCAAAGCTGCTCTTTGAGCGATGTTTGCCGAAATTTGTGGAGGCAGGGCTCCAAGTGATGAGCGACATCAGTGACGTGAAGGTGAAGGAAATCGCTTCGCTGTGGGCTGGCATGGGCCCCTTGGCAGAGCCAGTTGGAGTTTGAGCTGTTTGGTGATGTGTTTTGGCGGGGAACGGGGGAACTGAAAGATAGGACAGATTTTGCCTTCTTGCGAGCCGTGCTTGTCTGCTTGTCAAGGGATGGGCAAGTGTCAGCTGAGGAAGTGTTTATTGCATTACTGCAGCAGGCGCCAAGATTAAACCGCACCTTGGCCTACTGCATTTGTTCCATCGGTGTTGGCGAAGGCCCTCAAATACCTTGTTCCAAGCAAATTTTACCCAATTGCTCGGAGGCCTAATCGCATGCATGCACAATTGTGGGCCATTACGGTTTCTGTTGATGGTCTTTTGATGGTCTTTTGTGTAGCCATGTCTAGCCATATTTCCAGGCCTCTTTCTTGAGTACCTTGTCATTGTCGAAACAGCCTCTCGCTCTGACATTGACTCGGATCTCGCTCCCCTGCTATTGTTCCTCAAGTTAGTTTCCAACATTTTCCAAGTGAGCTACAACAGCTGGAACAGCAGCAGATGTCAGGATATCAACAGTGTATAACAGTGTGCCGTGAAAGATATGAAAAGGTTTTTACTGAAACTTGACTGAAACTCTTTCTGGGAGTCACTTGGGCTTGGCGCCACCGGCACCGGTGAAGCCTGGGACCGTCTTAGGCAAAGCATCGTGGCAAAGAGGGTTCAACTGCCCAGCAGATGCGACAGCATTGGCGACCAGAGGAAGAAGGTGAGATGGGCAAAGTTCGGCAAGATCCAGGTAGACCCGGACCCATCAACCAACATGGTTGGCTGGGAATACGGTCCTTTCTGCTTTGGGAAGCGATATGAAAATTTCAGGCTAGGAAGCTCATCCACGATTGGCAGATATTTTCCACATGAGATTGTGGAGCCGAGGGTTTCTCTTCCTGTGCAGGACAGCTATGACGTGGAGACAGCCTTCTATCAAAAGGCCTTCCTGCTGGGAGCGGTGTGAAAGGAAGATGCAAAGAGTTGCTGCCAAATGAGCTACTTCCTCTCTCTCTCTCATATATATATATATATATAATTATATATATATATATATGTGTGTGTGCGCGCATGCATGACTACGACACATGTTATAGGATATGGTTGTGACGGTGGTGATTAGCTTTACACCAAGCCTCTAGGATTAGCATTCTCATTCCGACTTATTTAAGTCCGAGAAGTAAATCATCCACAAGATGTTGAAAGACATCACGTCCACAATGTTCATAATTACATAGGATTACCATACAATTTCTATCAATGTCTTCATCCATATATCCATCCTAGCATGCCATATTCACGAAGGGAGGCTAGGATCCTTCATGGAACGCTGCTGACATTCCCGCGCAGGGTCACGCGCAGCGCTTGATCTCCGCGGGGTGCATGGTGCCCTTTCCCCTACACGTGGAGCACCGTGGCGAAGGGGTCACCATTTGCATGACGAAGCTGGAAGGTGCAGCCCGTGGCAAGATCTGGCAAGATGGAAGGGAATTGCCACCTTTTCCGATCTTTTTTGTGGGGAGAATTGGGATTTCATGTGGATTAATGGGGATTAAACCATCAGCCACCCAAAAGGCTAAGGTTTTATCCACATGAATCCCCAATCAGTGGGGATGAGTGGGGATTTAATCACCTTAGTTACCCCCGGTTTGAATCTCTTGAACCATAGATCTTGGCTTTAGAACATGCCCAACAAATGGAAAACTGATGAAAACTGTATGCATGGGTTGTGAGATTATGTAAGATCTGAAGGTGTTCACCAGCTTTGATCATAGCAAGTTCCATGTTTTTCCCCATGGAGAAATCCCACATCGGACTCATCACATCGGCAGGCCACTCCTCCCATCCCCAGGGATATGAGGCCTTTGTCAAGTGGCTGGCGCGGCTCCATGCGTGTCTGGGTGGGAGAAACGGTGTAGTGGAGTTTGGATGGGTTTCATGTGTCAGAGGGTGATATATATATATATACAAATATACATCCAGGGTACGTGTACATACATGCATGCATACATGTATGTAGGCATATGTATGTGTGTTTGTGTGATGCATCTACAAGAGATAATTAGTCACAGATGCGTTGTAGCCTTGATGGCGAATGGAGGCGATTGTTGATTTGCTATTTTCTGATGCTTATGTTCAAGTCTGTTCAAGGGCGCATGTTCTTGTCAGTAAGTGCTAGGTTTGAATTCATGCAAGTGCAGACGTTAAGTCGAATGGATGACCCCGTGTTCCCATGTTCCCAGGACATATTGGGGACGGCGAGCAGATGCTGCTTCCAGCGTCCCAGCTGCACTGCCAATTCCAAGTTCTCGATGTTTTTGGTGTGGCAACACATGTATACAAAACCATAACAGGACCCACACACACATACACACACACATATATATATAGACATATATATGCATATAGTAGAATTAAAGTTTTTATAGATGTACTTATATAATCTTATATAGTTCTTATAGTCACGTCAAATATATCATTTCTCCGGCGGACCGAGGTGCCGAAGGCGGCTTACAACCTCAAGGGATGCTTGGCGTATTATGGGGACCCCTTTTGTTGGCCCAAAAAACCTGCGGGCTGTTGTTGTGAAACAAATTGTAGGAGGTCATGCCCAATCTTAGTACTATACATGTATTATATATATAATTATATATATATATATGTATAAATAAATATATATATATGCGTGTGTGAGTGTGTGTATGTATATTGGCATTGTTTTATTTTTTATTTTTGGTTGTAAGCGTTCTGACTTTGATCAGATTTTCATAGCACTTATTGCAGAACGTTGAACCAAGTTTTATAGTGGTTCCATGTAATTCTATAGGGTTTGTTTAAAGTAAATGTATATGTATAGTATGTAATTCCTATGCTAGTTCGAGATGATCATCACCCATGTACTGGGAATCCTGTTCTGTCATGGATGTGTAATGGAACGGGGTTCCGGGTTTTGAACACTGCCAGATGGACAAAACTGAAATGATGGTTTGTATCGGGTGTATTTGTGCACAATCATGTTGAGTCCAAAACATTTTGGTGACTCAGAAGTTGGATTTAGAAACCAGGAACTTCCACAAGTTAATGACCTGGTAGGACATGGCAAAGTATTTAAAAGTCTTGACACTTCACCCCAAGTTTCCTCAGAAAATCTGTTGTTTCGATCTTTTCACATTGAACATCATTGAACATATTTATTATTTCTATAACTTTTTTTTTTTTTAAAAAACATCATTTTGATCTTCCAAAATCAGCATCCAGCTGATTTCAGGTGCTACTGGCACTTGGACACTCGACCGGAGGAACATCGCCGCATGGGCAGCTCTGGCTGGATGGGTCGCTTGAAACTGGCTGCGCGGGCCATCGACTTGCGACTGAAAGCAGAGCCTGGGAGAAGGTCATGGGGGGGATGATCCATAAAAATCCATAAAACCTACCCTCTGGTAATTTAACATAGCTATTGAACATGGCTATTTATAGTTGATTTACCCATTGAAAATGGTGATTTTTCATAGTTATGTTAGTTTACCAGAGGGTATATGAATAATTAATGATCCAACCATTCCCCATTAAGCACCACTTTGGACTGTTTGTTCGTTTTTGAGGGATTGGCTGATTGGGGATCGTTGTTTCATGGATTGGGGATGAGCTCGGAATTGCTGGCTTGCTTAATCATGATGCTTGTTTTGGGGGACCCATTGCTAGAAGGCAAAATGTGGTTAATGCATGTATGGATACTAATGCATTAATATTCAAAGTCATGCTGATGATTATTGGTAGAGCGGTAGGCTTGTTGCGAATGACAAGAATCCTATTGTGTCTGCAGCACAAGGGTCTGGAATGATGGGACACGTGCACTGCAATGGTCACAACTCGTAATCCAATGGTCACAACTGGTAATCAGGTGATCTCGCAATGTCTTGCTGTCGCTGTGTAAGAATGCTAAAACACGCTATGTGCTCGGAATCGCGGATCGTTGTTTCACGAGGATTTGTTTGCATGGCCATGCACGGCTCGATTTTTGTGTTTAACCATCCTTGGGATGAAAATCCATAGTTCATGATCGTCCATAGTTTATGATCCATAAACACCCATATATAAATATCCATAAACATCCACAAATGATGAACGTCCGTGGTTCATAAAGTCCAAGAACAGCCGCGCTTCTTTTGGCCACTTCCCAACGACCTAGGATCCCCTCCAGTCAGCTCCTTGGCTGCCTTGATCTTGGTTGGTTTGATGATCCCCCGCTGGGGCTTCAATGATTTCAATGGGCAAGGTCTGCCACGGTGATGCAAAAGGGGCCAACATCCTCTACACCAAGGGAGAAGAAGGCGGGGCTAGGTCAACTCCAGGGAATCAGAGCCAGCTGGCCCTTCTGGCCCCATGGATTTCCATGGCAGCCACAGTGGAAGTGCTACGGGTTGATCTGTTTCGAACGGCGACTATGGGTCAAATTCGGCAGCTGACCCGCCCACGTCCAGTCGCAGGCGTTGTGCCATTGGTCTATGACTTCCAGTACTGCGGCAAAGCTGCAGCTGCTCAGATTTCAAAGTGACCTCAATGGACTTGATTTTTTGCTGATTTATTGTTGTTCAAGTAAATGATGACTGGTTGGTGGTTTCAAACATTTTCTATTTCCATAATATATGGGAGAATCATTCCCATTGACTAATATTTTTCAAGATGGTTAAAACCACCAACCAGATGGTCAATATTGGGAAAGAATGGGAAGTAGATAAAAGGATATCAAAGGGAAGCTGTCGAAATTGAAGGATGACCTAGAATCACCATGCTCAAAATTTGGATTGTATACCCATGGGGATGGTCGTCATCAAGCCATTAATAAGGATTTATACACGCATCCTACGGATTCCTATTGTGGGATGCAAAGCCATAACCCATCAATCCCAGGTTTTGACCCTGGCACATATAATACTCATAAGAAGATGCGCGCACGGACTACCGGAAGTCAAGTTTGGAATGCCAAAAAACATTTAAAACACATAGATCTAAAAGAGAACCATCGGTAGCGTTGGGCAGACCTCGCAGTCAGCATTGTGCTGAGGTCACCAAGGATTTGGATCTTCGGCTGCAAATCTCGCTGAAGTTTGAAGATGGTGGTGCATCAAAGGGAAACCCATTGGGCTTATGAAGGGTCAATGAATTTTATGGTGAAGCTTGAGTTGACACAGTGCCAAAAAGTTGCCGGGTATTTCATGGCCGTGAAGGGCACCAATCTGCATCACCCTGCCGGCGCCAAGGCCTACTTCTTCAACGTGCAAGTTTATCCCAATGCTGCGGAGGAAGAGAGGTTGCTTCAGATCTATCACCAGGACAGATCCCAAGGCAGGTGCCCTCATGCACCTGAGGAGGGCAAATTTCAATACTCCCTGAATTTTTTGGACATGCCCAAATACATCCAAATACCAGATCAAGCTGGTGAAATAATGTGAAATATATCCCCAGTATATTCCAACTATATTCCCATTGGTCCTACTTAAGTTTCCATTACTTGGACAGCCCTTGCTTGCGAACTCGGTCGCTGTGCCATTCGTCCAGTCGTAGGAGTTGGCACAACATCTCAAGGCACATGGGGATGCAGCACCGAAGATCGAAGATCTCCGAACGTCTCTGGAGCACCTGGGCCTGAAAAAAAAACATGGTGGACCCATGGTGCCTCAGAGATCCACTGGGACCTAAAGTGATATCATGTTATATCTGAAGATATCTGAACATATCTGAAGATATCTGAAGATATCCTGAGTTCTGGCGCACAAAATGTGTTAAGAGCCGCAAATCGTCACCAGACTTAGACCGTCACCGAGGTTAGCCCTCTGTGACTGGCGTCGTTTCACGGAAGTGGGGCTGGGTGGCTGGGGTGACAGCAGCGCCACCAAACGTGTGATGAAGGCAAGGGGAAGTGGGAATGGATTGCTACTCTTAAATCCAGTATAATCCAGTGGTTTATCATGTTCCCTATGAAATAGCCATTGGGGAAAACATCAGTTTCGGACAAAGCCATGTTGTGGCAATATGTTACCGCTGCCTGTTTCTTGGACAGCGGTGATACATCGCGGAGAATCTACCATCGCGGGAGTGTGGTCCTTGCGGTGCTAGGATCCATGCCACATGATGCCACCCGTTTTTCATGGCCAGCCAGCCATAACTGGCCATAACACAAATATCGTAAATATATATATATATGTATATATATATACATATATACACATACATATACATTATACATATACAATCATATGCATACCTGGCTGATCCTGGCTGTGGAAGGGGACAGTATCGCTAGTGAAGTAAGTGAATGCCTATCTAATAATAACGTTGCCTAAGTAAGCCATGTAAGTGCCACTATGTCACTATGTGCCACTAGTTGCATATATTTGAATATATTTGCATATGTATCATTTATGCATCCATATTTTGCATGTTACAAAATAATATAAATGGTGACGTATGTTCAATATTTTACATGTTATCATTTTTTTATCCATATTTATCCATATATTTATCCATATTTATCCATATTTTGCATGTTAGAAATGTGACATTTTGGTGATGAAATTTTGTGGTTCCTTAAGTTGATCCAAGTTCGGACAGGTCTTGGAGCGACTCGATGGAGGTCAAGCCCTGAAGTCCGAGGACGCCTACGTCGCGGCCATGCAGCGGGAATTTCCCACCTGAGAAAAGTCGCCGGCCTTGCGAAGCCACGGAGGGGTTGAGACAGGTTGAGACACCCTATGGATCCCTATGGCGTATACCCGACCTGGTAAACATACAAAAAGCAATTCTTGAAAATGAGCCAGTCGAAATAGTGGATTTACCCATTGAAAATGACCCAGTCGAAATAGTGGATTTACCCATTGAAAATGACCCAGTCGAAATAGTGGATTTACCCATTGATAGCATGGTGATTTTCCAGTTCGTTATGTAAACGTTTACCAGAAGGTATCTCATAGTGGCTGTAGGATGCCGATGTTTTTTTCGATTTCAGCAACATTTTTTCGAAGGGGTATTTAGAGGCTACGAAACTTGGATGACAAATTGGTGCAGCGAATGGATTTCATACATATTTTCCTCTTAATGCTGCACCAATGGGTTCCAACAATCCGAGAAAATGTGCAGCAACCCCCTCTAGATTCATGGTTCAAAAACCCCGATAAGACACAAGCCATTCGGGATCAAATAGTCTACACAAAAAGCTGGCGATTTTCAGTGGACCACCCTGGATTTCGAGTCTAGTTGACCATAGTTTCTCCAGATGTTCCCAACAAAATCCCAAGAAAATCGGCCAAATCTATGGCTGCCATGGCTGCTGTCCCTGGGCAGGCTCCAACGGTGTCGCCGAGCCGCCGGGGCTCGCGACTTCGATCGTTGACACCGTCAGGTGCTGAGGGGAGTTTCCAGCCTGGATTACCAGATGTAAGTTATGTTTCATCCCTCCATATAGGCACTATAAGTCTAGTATATTCTAGTATATATAGATCAGGTGTAGATATACTGTCATACACAGGGGTGGTCCTTATCCTTGCCATTTCCAAGCTGTCGCGGCGTGGCATCATTGGCTGAGGCCCACTCAGCATGAGGCGGAACGGGTGAAGTCATTGGTTTCGGATGATTCCAGCGATAGCGAAGTGCTTGAACTGGTGCAGTGGGGCTGCCTGGCTCTGGACCTGTGACCGCAGAAAAAGAAACTGTCTGGTAAACATGGCAAGCTGGAAAATACCCTGTAAATGGAGGTTTCAATAGGACAATCAAGGAATCAATGTACAAATGATTTTAGCATTGACATCTTGGACTGCCGGAGGGTATGGGAGTGGGCCACAACGTACGCAACAAAGATCAGAGTTCAGCCTTCAAATTGGGGAGGATCAGGTGAACACTTCCGTTGCAATTTGTCTCAACCACCTCAACCGCCTCAACTGGATCTGTTCAGCCGCAGATCTAAATCTCAAATCTACTCTGATCCAATCGAATCCAATCCAGACCAATTATTCCAATCAAATCAGTTCAAATCAGTTCAATCCCATCCATTCCAAATCATTCAATCTCATCAACTCATCAATCTCTCCTATCTGATTCTGACCCAACAGGGCCACAACGGGAGCTTTTTTCTACACATCGCTGAGGACCACCCGCGGCCGATCCAGCACATGGGGTCCAGAGGACGGGGAAACGTGACGCTGCCCGATGGGTAATGTTGGTTTCTAACATTTTATAACCAGCTGAATGCTACAATTCAACCATGTTCAACCAACATTGAGATGGATCAACCAACTTTATAACCTATCAAGATTGAGTAAATCTAAAGATGATGGGGGTGATCAACCAACTTTTTTTAAGTGTGGAACTTTGGAAATACAAGAACTTGGATTTATGATGGGTGCATCTAGAGTGAAATGGGCGTGTAGACTACCTTACAACTGAGGAGGCGTCAAATGGTAGACTTCCAGATGGTTATATCATATTCGTCATATTTTATTTAATTTACGTACCCATACCACCCAAACCACGATTTTGGCTAGAGCTACGCTAGAGCTACCTCAAATAGGATATAGCTTGACAGAACGCAGGTTCAGGGCAGGAAAATATGCCACTCGGCCCATATTTTCAAAACATCGTCTTTGTGGCGCAATGGTGGTTAGAATCCTTGAAAAACACAAGATGAAGCCCACGAACCCGAATGCTCACACGATCTCACACGTATGTTAATGGTACAGATGTCAAAACACATGGTTATGCAGTCACGCACAATACCTTTCTGCAATAGTTTTTTTGAACAGTCTTGTACATGTTTCCCTTGTTACCAGTCTGCAGTG
>Ga0126342_10013949_pt1 | contig 14206 bp, 9 predicted proteins | sample Cyp1metagenome_FD_92528 | JGI IMG/M metagenome (GOLD analysis project Ga0126342, IMG submission 92528) | Coral microbial communities from Lord Howe Island, Old Settlement Bay, Australia - Cyphastrea 1 metagenome | ecosystem: Host-associated > Invertebrates > Cnidaria > Coral ...
CTGGAAGTCGCGGTTGAGGTCCGGCAGTGCCCACTGCGATCTGCAACTCGCGGTTGAGGTCCGGCTGTGCCCACTGGGATCTGGACTGCGAGGAGGAGGCGGCGGGTGAGGAGGCGGAGGAGGAGAACAGCTCTGATAAAATCTAACAACCCTCACCTGGCAGGTGGGGAAAAAGAGAAGTATTAGCAAAGGAAAGGAACAGGAAAGGAGAATTATTTTGGAAACATTTTACTTCCAAAAAAAAAATGGACACAATAGAGGACCACCACAACAAACACACTAGTGAGGATCAGGGTTGCTCATGGACTACTCCCTTGAACAATTGTTTGAGTGATGTTTTTTTATTTGGGTTTTAATAAGGCATCCTATATTTTGGGAAATTAAACATTTTTTGAATTCCAAAAGAATGGAGCTAAGAAAAAAAAGAGAACAGTATTAGCAAAGGAAAGGAAAAGGAAAGGAGAGAATGATTTTGGAAGAAATACTTCAAAAAAACTGGACACAATAGAGGACCACCACAGCAACCATATTTTTTTTTGGATCAATATTGCTCATGAAAAAAAAACTGAAACAATGAAATACACATTTCTTCAGACAACAGCTGGACACAATAGAGGACCACCACAACAAAGATATTAATTATGTATGTAGGATCAAAATTGTTCATGACAAAAAACAAAAAATATTGACCAAACAAATGAAAAATAAATCATTATTGAAAAATACAGAAAAATTGAGATAAATTAAACAACAAATTAAATAATGTTTTTAAACAATTTAAACAAATAATAAAAAAAAACGAAAAATGATCCCAAACAAAATCAACAAAAGAGGCCCACCACATTAATCAGAATCCCACATTAATTGACAATGATTTCCCATTCAAATCGGTTGATTGAAATGTGGTCTGCCCCAGATGTTGATAAATCATCAGCACCCAATGTTCAGACACACCTAATTTATATTTACTTATTTTACCATATTGTTGTTACTTAATGCCTGCATGTATTCCAATATATCAGTTAGATTTTTTTGCAAATTCCCCATACCTTTGCTTGACTTTGTTGATTAAACACGGTTGTGCCCCAGTTCGTTAGCTAAGTTGCTTTAGTTTGCTGGGCTGATTGTTGGTTCGATTTGTGATAAAATAACCATAGTTAGAGGGTTAAAAAAAAAACAACCAATTTAATTAGCGGAACACCACCCACCTTCTGTGTTTGTTTTTCTTTTAATCAGGATGGGTCAAAACCTACAAAGTGGTTTCCCCAAGATAGCTAAGTTGGTTTATAACTCTAATACCTAGGACTTTTGGTACTTATAACTATACTTGCTGGTGTTTTTAAACTAACTTATAACTGGGGGGGGACCATATTGTATCATTACCATATTTGGTGGGATAACCATCCATTAACCAGAGCTATTTCAGGGTACCTAGGGCCCTAGGGTTTTAATTAATTAATTGTAAAGCACCAGACTGAGAAGGTTCTGAACTCCCGGGATCTTTGGCGCCCACTGAAATCCTACTTCTATCGGAATTCCATGGCACTCCAAATATATCGGAATTGCATATGTCTATAGAATGTGTCTATACTATTTCTATATCCCAAATCCCTACTCAATCACCATCACCATGTGTTGTTTTAATGATGGACCATTACATCACCATTAAATCACTATTAAATCCGTCTAAATCCCAGTGATCTTTGATTAATGATCTAAATCACTAAAATCACCATTAAATCACCATTATATATTTCACCATTGAATCACTAAATCATGGGTGAAAGTTGGGAGACTTACCCTACTTAGATGGGCCATGGGAATAACTAAGTGGTTAGTAACTGGGGATTTTTTACCCTCCAAAAATCCCAATCATCAGCCATTTACTAACTAGTTTTCCTTAACTCCATGGTCCATCAATATTAAGTGCCATTAAGTCCCATTATTAAGTCCCATTAAATCACCATTAAGTCATCCCATATATAGAAGGTGACACCATGGCCCATCTAAGTACAGCCCGCGGCGTTTTTTTTCCAATGCCCGTGGCGAGGCTGCTCTGGTGTCCGGTGCCTCCTGCAGTGCCCTTTGGACAGCTGCTGGCGCGCGACTGGCGGCGACAGGCGGGCCAGCGGATCGGAGACAGCGGCTGTAGAATCCAAATCTTTGATGGTTTAACCATAATTTCCTCGTTACCATGGTTTTATAGTGATTTAATGGGATTTCATGGGGATGTTATTCACCAAAATGGCAAATGGTGATTTAATGGTGATTGAACACAATGTGGGCCCCCCAGTTGTAAGTTGGTTTCAAAACCCCAGGAATAGTATAGTTATTTGCGTACCATAAACCATAGTGAAATTGGAATCATGTTCATCAACTTAGCTATCGTTTGGGGGCCTCAGATTGTAGATGACAATGGGGCACCATCTTGAAGAGTTTAGTGGGATTCAATACTAACAAACATAACCCAAGGGCCTCAAGGGTATATCACTTTGCATGCAAAGGTACTCATGACAGAACTGTGAAAAGAGGCACTGCAAAGGCACAAATCACCATCAAGCGAGGCTGTACAAATTCTAAGACTCTGCATGTACAGCAGTACTGAGAAACCACGTTCAATTTGAAATTCATGTTCCAAGCGTCGTGCTTCAAAGACGTTCCTCTTCCTACATTTAGAAAGCCCTGGTACTCTGCTGAATATCAAAAATAATTGCTTCCTCTGGATGTGTTTCCCCCCAAGAAGATTGCATCATAGATATGTACAATGTGGGACCCCCTAGTGATGTTTGTTGCTTTATAAACCCTAGTAACTATAGTAATAAGTACCATTAACCATAGTGAAAGTGGAGTTATGTTCACCAACTTAGCTATCGTTTGTGGGACCCACCTTGTAGATTTATTGAATAATACATGATAGTTTTCAACTGTGTCTTTAACAAATAGCAAACCATTCCCCAAGTCACCATTTTTAGGGTTGGTATAAACAATCAAAAAAATCGGGTGGTTTATTGCTGTTTTAGCCATAGGCAATAAATGTTAATAGATGTTCATAGATGTTAATAGGGTAATAAAGCAACTTGTAAGGGGGGGGCCACATTGTAGATTTATTGAATCATACATGATAGTTTTCAACTGTGCATTTAACAAATAATAAACCACTCCCCAAATCACAATTTTTATGGTTGGTATAAACCATCAAAAATGGTATAGTTTACTGTTGTTTTAACCATAGTCAATAGATGCTAATAGAAGTGGTGCCCCCGGTCGATCGCTAAGTTGGTGAACATAACCCCAATAAATATGGTTTATGATACTGCTAAGTATAGTTCATAGGGATTATAAATGTTTATAGACCAACTTGTAGCTGGGGCCCACATTGTAACATACCATAATATCGCCAGATCTATCTCGTGGGTTACAACCGTTATAACCCACTCACGAAAGCAATCCCATGGCGGCGAAAGCCAGGTTGGCAGCACGGAAAAGATGGCCTGTTTGAAGGGTCACGTAGGGGAAACTCAGGGGTTCGCTCAGGGACGTGGTGGTTCACTGCTGAGAATATCTGGGTAAAAATGGGTGAATGGTGAAGGACTAAGTTCTGATTGCTAGATTTCATCAATATTTTCATCACATATTTTTTTGTTGTTGAAATCCTATGAAATCCCCATCTGGTTGCTGGTTTGGAACATGATTTTTTTTTCCATACAGTAGGGAATGTCATCATCCCAACTGACGAACTCCATCATTTTTCAGAGGGGTAGGTATACCACCAACCAGGAGTTATATGGAATAGGATTTCTTTGGATGTTTGGATTATAGTTTATTTACCCATTAAAACTAGTGATTTTCCATAGATATGTTAGTTTACCAGAGGGTACGTGATATGGAAGTGGATTTCTTTGGATCTTTGGATTAGTTTTGTTTGGGTTCATCGTGTATCCCTGAATCCATTGGTTTACCAACAGTGTCCCTAAATCCAACATGGCCATTTTGAGGGTGTCCCCATTGTCAGAACACCCATATTTAACTTAGATGGGCCATGGGATTAACTAAGTGGTTAGTAACTGGTGATTTTTTACCCTCTATATCCCAATTATAGTCCATTTACTGACTGGTGCGTTAGCACCGAAGGGTTGCTGGATGGGTTGCTGGGGTTGCTGGGATGAAATTGATAGTTAGCCAGTGGATCCCGAAAATTCCCTATGAACTAAGCACAAGTAATTTTCAGAACACCCATATTTGCCCTCTGGTAAACTAACATAGCTATTGAAAATGGCCATTTATAGTGGATTTTCCCATTAAAAACGGTGATTTTCCATGGTTATGTTAGTTTACTGGAGGGTAAAACGTATGAATCCTGGTCTTTTGAAAAGCATCCAAGATTAGCCACGAAAAAACAACGACCAGGAAAATTGGGACAGTTGAGGTTTCAACCGAAACCCATCAACATGGGATATGTGAAGCGAGGATATCATAGCAAACAACACCGTGAAAGTCTGTGCGAAGGCAGTTGTTCGTAACTATCAGCATTCACCCATGTATATAAGGATATTAGATCTGATTGGTGGTTTGGAATATTTTGTATGTTCCATAATATATGGGATAATCCTTCCCATTGACTAATATTGTTCAGAGGGGTTGAAACCACCAACCAGATAATAGATGATATTAGCTTATCAGCTTCGGGTCGGTTTCATGATTCATGTTTGGCTAATAGATGCCAATAGTAATCCCGCATTCTGGCTACTCAAATCCTCAAGTCCTCAGTACGTGAAATTGATGGTCGTCAATGATCATTGCTTCACCATTTCGGGTTGTGTATACCCTGCTGTTTCCTATTCCACTGAGGGAATTGATCTTTATTGGTTACCATCACTTCACCCATGTCATGAACATGTTCAAACAAAACATGAAAACTGGTTGGTGGTTTGGAACATGTTTTAAGTTTCCATATATTGGGAATAGTAGCCCCAACTGGCTTTCATATTTTTCGGAGAGGTAGTTATACCACCAACCAGAAAATGTTTTTTTCCATGAAATCCTGGTAGAACAGAATTCCCAGTGAAATCACCCTGAAATCACCCTGGCCAAACATGAACGGAGCAGAGAAGTTGAATCGACTCGAAGAGCTGCACGTGGCGAATAGCCTGGGGCGAATGCCGAACAAAGCCGGGGCGCAGGACTTGGGCCTCTTCTTTGGATTCCTCAAAGCCCTTCTTAATGTCTTGAGGATTAAACCACGTGGGTTATGTTGGCTGGCTATTCCTTGCAACAGCTTCCGATGGATGGCCTTCAGTCAGCTGCCGCAGTGGAGTAACCCGTATGGATGCCCTTTCTACCCATGGGTTCTGCAGGGAAACTTGCTTTGTTCACGAGCTTGCCTGCTCATAGCAGTGTCTATTATCCGGGGTGTGACATGGTTTGTGGAGAACCCTCTGCGGTCCTCTATACATACCTGGCCTTAGCTGAACTATCTGATGTACAACACCTGGTTGAACTCGAAGCTGCAGTGAAGAGCCGTGTGCCAGCCCCCAGGTATTGAGTAGTCCCCAAGTATGGGGTAGTCTTGCATTAATTTGTACAAAGTGGTGCCCCCAAGATAGCCAAGTTGGATTAGAACTCCAGTAACTATGGTTTATAACTCCAATAACTATGGTTTATGATACTTATAACTATAGTTACTGGTGTTTATAAACCAACTAACATCACTGGGGGGCGCCACATTGCAGCCACCACGAGGAGCCAAGATGTGAGTGAATCACGCGATAGTAGGACGAGCTCTCTCCCCCCCTTTGGTTTCACAGCAGACCGGGAGAACAGGGGTTGTGCTGGTGGACCGCGATTGCTACAGGAAGGAGCGGGCTAAAGTGACAGTGCATTTTGAAGGGGATATGTATAAAGTTTTTGCCAATGTTGCTTACAATGTGGGGCCCCCTAGTTTTAAATGGTTTATAAACCCTATTAACTATACGTAGTAATAAGTATCATAAACCATAGCTATTGGAGTTATAAACTGACTTAGCTATCTAGGGGGCTCCACCTTGTACGGGTTAATGGTATTCAACAGGAATGGGCTTTACTTGGCTGAGTCATAACCCCGTCGCTGCAACGTCACTGGCAATGATGAGACTTGCGAGGGGGATCATCCCTTAAATGTCTTTAGCATCATAGTGAAGTGTTGAAATACGATATTACAATGTGGGTCCCCCAGTGATGTTAGTTGGTTTATAAACACCAGTAACTATAGTTATTTGCGTATCATACACCATAGTTATTGGAGTTATTCGCACCGGCTTGGCTATCTTGGGGGCACCACTTTCTATTAACATCTATTCACTATAGTTAAAACAACAATAAACCGTCCCATGTTTGATGGTTTATACCAACCATGAAAATAATATCATTTTCATTTGGGTGTTTCATCCAACTTGTTTGGATAGTATGGTGCTTTTATGTTACAATGATTTTTGCATAAAGAATGGTCGCGAAACAACAAGGGTAATCCGCAATATGTATTGATTGGGATTTACCTTACAACCGCCAGACCATGATACATATCATACATACGTGTATATATATATATATATACGCATCATTTTCAGATGCACATCAACCGATCAATTTATTTATATATATATAACTTGACTCCAGACTGCATTGGATACAATTGCAACGCTTAATATATTGATGATACAAAGTGGGGCCCCTGTTTACAATAGCGAAGTTGGGGGCCACATATCTCCAATTTCACTATGGTTTATGGTACGCCACGCAAATTACTATAAGTACATAAAGTTAACTGGTTTACTAATTTCACTATGGTTTGTAGTTACTAATATATTTATAATTTGACCTACTGGTGTTTATAAAAAACGTTCACATAACGTATTGGGACCCCACATAGCAGGACAGAACTGGGATTCCAGAAAGTCATGCTGTAGCGGACTCCTCCACCCACATTCCGCAGCTGAGCGACAAGAAAACACCTTATCATCAGTGCACCAGTTGGGAACTTGGGAACTATTACTGTACAAAGTGGTGTCCCCAAGATAGCCAAGTTGGTTTATAACTCTAATAACTACGACTTATGATAGATATATCGAACTAGCTAATGGCATTATAAACCAACTTATAACTTGGGGGGCACCACCTTGTAGGTACCTATGAAACACTGTAAATAATTGTTTGAAATGGGAAAAACCATCTACCAACTGGTGCAAGATTTCTTCCATCCACCGTATGAGCAGTGTTCAAAACCCCTCTTGGCTGATGATTAGTTAGGGGATTGTACTACCCTTTATATATTGGGGATGATAATAATCCAAGAACGGGGGATCCCGATCTGAACCAACCAGTATTTCATGGAATGATAGAGGGTTTTTTCACCATGCGATGGTAATATGGATTTGATGGTTTTCATGAATTCAATCTTCATGTTTTCCATCAAATCCTATTTCTATTTAGTGCACTTTTTCATTAACGGCAGTGGGTGCAGACTCCGGGGGTCAAGACCCCATTGACTCGCCAGTTGTTTGCTTTAAACTTCACCGAATCATTTACCCTCTGGTTACGACTAACATACCAATGGAAAGATCCACATTTTGTTAAGTCATTTTTAAGTTTGGTAAACCATCAATTTCTATGGGCCATCTATACCATGGCTATGTCATCCATAACCACAGGGTACTTCTAGATTCTACATAAATCCCATTTAAGTCCCATTAAATCTCATTAAATCACCATTTACCTATTACTTCCCATTCTGTGGGTCATTGGACCTATTACCTCATCATAAAATCCTTTAAACTCACCAAAACTTTGCTCCTTACCCCCTTGTCTTGCTTCACACCCCGTGATTCATAGGAAGACCTCCGCGTTTGCTCCTACTAAATCATCAGGTCGGTTGGGTAACATACCATTGAACTCCATTGAATCATCATTATAGATGTCCATATTTCAAGTATTCTGTATAGTGTATATATATATATATGTAAATATTACATGTTATATATCATATACAACAATTATAATATACTACAAGGTTTTCCAGAAAGTCATCATTTCCCTAAGTCACCACTTCCCAGAATAATCAAATAACATGGATATTGAATATGTTATCTACAATATTGAATATGACCCTCCCAGTTAGAAGTTGTTTCATCAACACCAGGAAGTATACTTATATCTACCATAAACTTAAACCATAGTTATTGCAATTATAATCTGACTTAGCTATCGTAAACGGGGGCACTTTGTATTGTATCAATTAATCATCAGTAGATCATCACAAAATCATAATTGACAATCCCATTGATACCAAAAAACTAAATGATTAGTTTCTACCAATCTAAGATTGACCTAGATGGGTCCATAATTATTCCCATGATCTTCCGTTTGTTGCGATCCCATCAAACTCCTCAGATCACAAAGTGCCCCATGCCCCCCAGTGATGTGAACGTTGGTGTATAACCCCCATTAAAACAATTGTTATTTTGCGTACCATCAACCTTAGCTATAGTTATTTGCACCAACTATCAATAACTATCAGTTTTTTAGTTGGTGCAAACCCTTATTCTATCAGCTATCAACCATTCTTATTTGGAGTTATTTGCACCAACTGAACGCTATCATCAATCAGCTATAATCCCCATGGAAATCCCCATGAATTCTTCTGGGTTTTCCTACGACTTTTCCCATCTACAAGGTGGTGCCCCCGGTTATGTTGGTTTATAACTCTAATAACTAGGACTTGTGGTAGATATATCATGATATATCTATAGTTAATCGGATTATAAACCAACTTATAACTTGGGGGCACCACCTTGTAGCTATGAACGTTTGGACTCATGATAGATATATCGAACTAGCTGCCATGGGATTATAAACCAACGTTCACATAACTTGGGGGGCACCACCTTGTACGATTAACACAGAAACTTGCCCACCTGTGCCCCATCTGCTGACCCCTTCAACCCCAAGGTCCAGCTCCTGGGTGACCTGGACATCGTCTGCGGCACGCGCCAACGCACCGGCACCTGGCTGGCCTTCGACGGCACAGAGCAGGTGCCCGCGGCCTGCATGGCGCTGCAGCGCCGCGGCGTTGAGATGTCTGGTTGCTGCGGAAAATTGAGGATTTCACCATCAAAAATGGTAGTCTTATGAGCAACAAGTTTAAGTGAGTGGGTTTTTTCATGATATTTCATGGTGGTTTAATGAGATGTAAGTAATAAAGGGTTTTAATTGTATGTATCACTTAGATATTATTGGGAATGCAGCGGTTTAAGCAGCAAAACATTGTGATCTCACGGGATATCATTGTGGTTTGATTGTTTATTGTGATCGAATGGTAGTTTAGCAGCCATGCATGGTGATTTATGGGATTTAATGCGGATGTACTGGTGATTTAGTGGGATTAATGGGCATTTTGAGATTTAATGGCATTCATGGTAAAACATACAGGTAAACAGTACGGGTGGTTTTAATTTCATGGAAATTGAATGGGATTCAAGTAACCAAGATTTTCGTTTAATGGCAGTTGACAATATTCGAATGGGCGTATGGTAGGCATTTGGGATTGGATGTGCACAAAAAATGCGGGCACGATGGAATATATGACCAACACTGTTTGGTGGATACGTTTTATGGCATTTAACCAATAAACACAAGATAATTTGTGGGGTGCAGACTTAAGTAGATTATATCCTTGAATGTGAGTGGGATAAGTGGGGATAGTCCATGTATGACTGGAGTTCTAACCCACTTCCTACCTGTTGTGAATCCGAATGTATGGGTTCAACCAACATAGAATGTGGTTTCATGAGATTTACTGTAATTGTGATTCAAATCGGATGTAAGCAAGAAACACTGTAATGAAATGTGATGTACTTATATTTTTTGGGTCTAATTCATGGAATTGGGGAGCCCAATCATTTGAAGCACTATGAAAACAGCATGGGATATAGTGGGATATATATATATAATATAATATAATATAATATAATAAAATATATTTGCACACATTGGAAGACGCAGGTATATGGGATTTAAGTATTTTAAGTAACAGAAATTGTGACTTCTAAGTCTTGGCGAAAAATATTGAATCTTGATTTGTTTTTACCTACACGTAGGGGCTCTGGTGACAGCGAATCCGCAGTTTGTGTTTGCCATTTTAGGAATACAATCTATGCTTCAAATTCTCGTCAAGCATTTCTTCGTTGCAGTCCTTCCGTATGAAGAGGTGGAACGGTGAAGAACTTAGACTGGAACAATCAGGGGAGATGCATCGTTAGCCCCGAGGCCAGCTACCAGCTATAGGCCAACCATCCTTCACTTCAAACCCTTGCCCATTTGAGCCATTAAAATACCACAAGTCACCACGAAACCACCATAAACATCCTGAAATCACATGTTTCCAGTAAATTCCCATTTCAATCACCAGCACGCCCCCCGTCAATCATACAAACCACTGTCTAAGTGGCAATCTAAATCACCGTATGTTTCATTATGCAGGTCACCCGAAAATCATGTTGTTTTCCATGAAATCCCCATATCAATCATTTTGAACTCACCAAATCATCATTTGTTTTCCTGAAATCATCATTTCTTTCAATAAATCACCATATAAATCAGTAAATCACCATTTTTGTTGCCTAAACCACCGTAAAATTACAATTTTCCGCCGCCAAAGTCCCCCCCAGTCGTGCCAAGGAACTTCTGCCCCGAGCTGCAGCTGTCGACCTCCTTCGCCCTCGCGGCCAGCCAGGGCCGGGCGCCTGGCAGCGTGGTGCAGCTGAGGTGTCGCGTAGGCGCGGCAGGTCTACAAGGTGGTGCCCCCCAGTTATAAGTTGGTTTATAATCCCATTAACCATAGATATATCTACCATAAGTCCTAGTTATTAGAGTTATGTTCACCAACTTAGCTATCTTGGGGGCACCACCTTGTAGGATGAAATTCCTGGAAATTCTGGGGAAATTGGTGATTTAACATGGGAAAATCATGGATCACCGAGGATTTTCTACAGCTAGCATATCATCCCCCTCAACCATTTCACAAACAATATGGGCAAATCATGGAAAATCTTGAAAAATCACCAACAATATGAGGGTTATATATGGTTATATGGGAATGTAATGGGTGATGTGCAGACTTTCGCAACGACAATTACTGCTTGGTGGTTTTGAACAGGAATCTTATTTTCCACAATATAATTATGGGATAATCCTTCCCATTGACGAACTCATATGTTCAAGATGGTTGCAACCACCAGCCAGTTGTGATTTTATAGGGCCTAACTATGAAAAATGGTGATGTTCGGGAATTTCATGGTGGTTTAAGATGGTGGTTTTGATGATGAACTTGTGATGATCTACTGGTGATTAATTGATACAATACAAAATGTGGCCCCCTAGATAGCAAATTCAGTTTATAACTCCAATAGCTATGCTTCATGATACTTATTACTATAGTTAATAGGGTTTGTAAAGCAATTTATAACTAGGGGGCACATTGTTGGAATAGATTGGTGATTTACAACTTACAACTTGGTACAAACTGCTGCCCCAACTGTTTGCTCAGTCAGTTCATAAATGGGTTTACTGTTGGGTTCGTGATCTGTTTTTCTACAGTGAGCCGCATTTAAAAACTAATTTGTAGAATTTAGTAGGTTCTTGTCAATGCCTGCAAATGGTGGGTAGAAGAACCCTTTCAAAATGACGAGTGGTTCTTGGTAGTTGTGGCCCATCATAACGGGAAATACCCATAAACAACTCACAGTTGGAGAATTACAGGGTGGTGCCGCAAAGTTACGAGTAGCTTGATTGAGCCACTAGTGTTTCTGATAGATCTATAGCCGCTTGAGGTCAAGTGGGCTTACAACCCAAGTTGCAACTGGGGAGGACTTCAAGGTAGGTGCTTGCGATTGCTTAAAATCCGTATATATATAGCCTGATCAAAATCTTATGTTTTTTAATTCGTATTGCCAATGATCCTGATTATGAACAATGATCTAGTAAAGGCCCAGCACTACATGCTCCATGTATGACAGGATCACTGGTAAGAACAGGTCAGTCGGTCAGTCATTCTAGGTGAGTTCCATGGTGCTATGACAACCCAACTACTTGAATACATCAATGATGTCTTTTTGCAGAAGTCCATGGCCACTGTCTGACTGAGGAGGTACTTAACTTTCTAGATCACACCCCAGTCCCACTTCCTAGGAAGGTACGGCTGGATCCATAGGGATATGGTACAGCAACTTACTAGCTGAAAAAAATGTTCTTGCTGGACTTGTTTTCACCCTAAGACTGGCGTTTTGGTTTTCATAAGCCAATCGTTTAAGTTGAGTTGTAGCCCCATGTTTGCTGATTCCTCTCTTTCATTGACGCCTACAATTCCCCAATCCACTTTTCTGGCCATAGATGATGTTTTATGTGCCTTGCTAGTCTCTGCATAGCCAGCAGATAATTCAGAGAGGCTAAGTTATTCCCATTTTTTTTAATCTTGTGGCCATGCAAAGATAGAGAGAATAACAAAATTTGAACCAATGCAATGTGGGGCCCCCAGTGATGTTTTTTTTTTTTTTGTTAACACCAGTAAGTTAGTATAGTTATTTACGCTTACCATAAACCGTAGTAAGTTATTGGAGTGATTAGTGGCCCCTGACTTAGCTATCATAAATCAGCTATAAATCCCATGAAATCACCATTTTCCTATGGTTTGCCTATGCTTTTCCTTTTGATTTTGGGGTCTTGACCCCATTTGTTGGTCGCCTTGATGCGAGGATTGATCCCCAGCAGTGGAGATTCCACGTTGGTGTGCCGTGGCGAAGACCATGGGATTCTTGGGCCATGGGAAGCGGATTGATTAGCGATTCCTGGTTACTAAGTTGGGTTATAACTAGGTTAACTATGGTTTATCGTACTTACAACTATAGTTAATGGGGTTTATAAATCAAGTTATAACTACAGGATGGGGCCCCAGTTCGTTAGCTGAGTTGGTGAGCATAACTACAATAACCATGTTGTGTATGATACGCAAATAACTATATTTAGATGGGGTTATAAACAAACTGACATAACTGGGGGGCCCCATCCTGGTTAGTAACTGGGGATTTTTTACCCCCAGAAAAAAACGCTATTCTATCATCGGATTAGCGATTCCTGGTTAGTAACTGAGGATATAACATGATATAACCCCCCCAAAAAAAACAATGAAATATATATATATATATATATATAATCCATTTACTTAACTAGTTCACTAACGCCATGGCCCATCTAAGTAACCAGTGACCTCTTCCAGATTCTCCGATAAATAATATGGAGGTTTCCGTAGTCATGAGGGTTCCCAATAGCTGGATGGTACCCAATAATTTGGAGGTTTAAGAATGGAAAACCCCAATCTAAAATGGATGAGAACTGCGGGTACCTAGTTCCATTACTTGAAAAGATCAAAGCTTGCAGAATGCAAGGAGGATGTTCTGCACGGCAAGCACAGCCTGTGGCTCACTGTACGGACCGCTTTGCGGCTCACCGCCTCTTGCTGCAAGCAACATATGCCAGAATCTTCCAAGATGCCTCTGTCACTGTAGCATCCGACACTCCGAAGGGGGCAGCCAGAGCTTGTCATCCTGCAGAAGCACCGGCTTTGACGACCATCACCGGGGACCCACTGCACAACTTGTTGAACCTGCAGAAGAAGGTTTCTTACTTCTGCCCAGACGCGCGCAATTTGCTTGCAGATCATGGACATGCCATGGCGAGACCCTCCGCCGAATCGTTGCCACTGGATTTGGTGCTCGAACCTCACGAAGTCCAAGAGCTTCCTGACGCTTGTCACGAGCTTTTGCTGAGTATGGGTGTACGCTCAGAGAACCTCATCGCAAATTGTGTGGGAAATCTGGGTGCCCCAACCTTTCTCCATACCGGCGCTGGCTTTCTTCTTAGGTTCAGTACGAAAAAAACCCTGGATGTATGGTGCTGTTTGATATAAGTGAATTAGGAGCTGACGAAGGGGAAGGCTCATCTTCAGACGTGATGCTGGCTTCTTTCACTCGGAGTTCACCCATACTAATATGTTTTTTTTAAATATAAGTTGTTTATATTCAGCATATAAGTTTTTCATAAGCTGTTTACAAGTTGGGTTAACTTGGGTTAAGTTACTTTAAGTAAGTTATAAGTATATATCATTAGTTATAAGTTACTTAAA
>Ga0126342_10013950_pt1 | contig 14205 bp, 7 predicted proteins | sample Cyp1metagenome_FD_92528 | JGI IMG/M metagenome (GOLD analysis project Ga0126342, IMG submission 92528) | Coral microbial communities from Lord Howe Island, Old Settlement Bay, Australia - Cyphastrea 1 metagenome | ecosystem: Host-associated > Invertebrates > Cnidaria > Coral ...
CAGGAGCCATCCTTTGCAGGAACCATCCTTTGCAGGAACCATCCTTTGCAGGAACCATCCTTTGCAGGAACGACCCTTTGCAGGAACCATCCTTTGCAGGAGCCGTCCTTTACAGGAGCCATCCTTTGCAGGAGCCATCCTTTGCAGGAGCCATCCTTTGCAGGAGCCATCCTTTGCAGGAACCATCCTTTGCAGGAACAATCCTTTGCAGGAATGACCCTTTGCAGGAACCATCCTTTGCAGGAACCATCCTTTGCAGGAACCATCCTTTGCAAGAAGCATCCTTTGCAGGAACCATCCTTTGCACGAACCATCCCTTGCAGGAACCATCCTTTGCAGGAACTAGGAACCATCCTTTGCAGGAACCATCCTTTGCAGGAACCACCCTTTGCAGGAACCACCCTTTGCAGGAACCATCCTTTGCAGGAACGACCCTTTGCAGGAACTATCCTTTGCAGGAACTATCCTTTGCAGGAACTACCCTTTGCAGGAACCATCCTTTGCAGGAACTACCTTTTGCAGGAACCACCCTTTGCAGGAACCATCCTTTGCAGGAACGACCCTTTGCTGGAACTATCCTTTACAGGAACCATCCTTTGCAGGAACCATCCTTTGCAGGAACCATCCTTTGCAGGAACTACCCTTTGCAGGAACTACCCTCTGCAAGAGCTACCCTTTACAGGAACTACCCTTTGCAGGAACTACCCTTTGCAGGAAAATTTTGGAGCACCTTGTGCTTGCCCCCTTGTGTGATCCAAAAAGTCACCATATCATTGAAGTACGCATGAGCGTCACAATCGGATAAAAAAAAACTTTGAAAATATGCATTGAACTTATTTCCAAATATGTTCAGATATTCACAGATATGTTTGAGTAATATTCATCTATCTATATTTGACTATATCCTCAGTATCATGTAATAATGTCAAATCACAAATATATTTGACTATATATCCTCAATGTTCATCTATATTTGACTATATCCTCAATATCATGTAATAATTTCAAATAAAAAATAGTGAAACTTAACACAGAATAATCTTTAAAAACCAATTTATATAAACAAGATATTAGTAGAGTAGGATAATAGTAACTTATACGATACTTATTGTCCTTGATAAGTTCCTGAAGTGAGAATATCTAAAATTAGTGGTCTAGCAAAAATGAGATAAACAAATAAACAACAGAAAACTATGTCAGCTCAATTTCACCACATGGTTCTTTCAATGTAAAATTTAGTGAACATGAGTTCTTCGCAAAAACTTAAGTGTGACATCGAGTGAGTGGACAACAATATTTTACTGGTTGGTGGTTTCAACTCCTCTGAAAAATATTAGTCAGATTGGATCATCATCCCAACTATTGGGGAACATAAAACATGTTCCAAACCACCAACCAGTTTAAAAACATGACGTCAGCTTTCAAGACATCGAATCGTATCGATACCACCAGCATGGGATGAACCATGAGGATTTCGGCATCGGCGAATGGCGATGTCATCGTTGTCCAAACACTTCAAAATGTGATGCCCAAAGGGCAAAGTATCAAAGTAAAAAACAAAGGAACCCAGTCCGCATTTACTCAGAGTCAATTTCAGGTTTCTCATCCAGGTAGAGATGGAAGACCAGTCAAAATCCAAAACACACATGTTCCACCCTCCTAACTTTGGTATGTAGGAATCACTCATCATTCCAAAGGTGGAAGATTTTTTCAGCGTCCGCCATTTCATGGGTCCCCAAAGGTGATATTAAGCCTCCTCAAATACTGAAAACATGAATGCTACAAGCTGCTACAAAATAACCCAACAGTTGCGGTTCTTAGAAATTCACACCTCCATATTCTTTTTGATCTTTTTGATTTTTTTTCGATGTGTTCTTCGCTGCATCTTTTGGAGCCCCCACTCCACACTTTGGCGGTGCTGCGCCAATCAGGACCTACTTTGGATTCCATTTGTGTGACTTCGGATCTCTCGGATCTCAGCACATTTCTCGACTTCCAAAATCGGACATTTCGGACATGTTTTCACTTCTTGGAGTCTTCTTGGCATTCTGAGATATTCTGAGGTCACTATACTTTGGATGGAAAAAACTCATGAGCTAACAAGGCTAGAAACTTCAATGGGACGTCCAATGGATTGATCCAAGTCCATGCCTTTCCGTGAAACGAAGCAATTCTTTGATGAAGGCATAACAATTGGTGGCTTAAACCTCGAAGTTAAAAAAAAAAACGGCGTCTAGAATATTCTCCACTTCAAATTGCCTCATCAAGGTCCACATAGGTCCACCATTTTGCAAAGAAAATTCATCAAAATTGTCACCCAAAAATGGAGAGGTCGTTATATGGGCTTAAAAAAAGGGCTTAATCCCGTTGCTCAGATCCCCCCACCGGGGCACCATAAAGGCGATCCAGCAGTTTCTGCGGATCCTTCGGGGCAGGGGCCTGAAACGGCCAAGGCACCTTCGAAAAACCATAGGAAAATGATGGAAAAAAACAGTGAATTAAATAGAAAGCAACAACAAAATGGGGACTGAATGGGATTTTTACAGCTGAATTATGATAGCCAAGTTTGTTGGTAACTAGGTGAATTCTATGGTTTATACTATAGATATAACTATACTCAATGGGGTTTATAAGTGAACAAACATAACTAGGGGGCCCCACCTGATAGTTCTGGTGATTAAATTGGGATTCCTAAGCCAAATGGTGTGCTTTATTCTTCTGAACTTTGGTGAATTAAGCAACACACTTGGTGATTTACTGGGAAGATGTTGTGGGATCTAATGGGGTATTATTCTATGGTGATTATATATCTGGGAAAAACATGGGATTGAAGCTGCTAAAATGGCGATGATGTTTTTGATCCCCAGCTACCCATCGTTCAATAGTTGCCTTCTGGCAGATTATAACAATGATTTCGTTTGCTGATGTCCCAGCAATCTGAGGCTCCAGAGTGAAATGTTACTTGGTTTATATATAAAGCCTTCTATCTATTGATATGGAGTTTCCATAGAAGAGGGGTACAGTACCCCAAAATAGATGTTTTTTTCACGGAAAATCCGATTCAAATGGATGACCTATGATGACCTGATGACCTGGGGGTACCCCCATTTCAGGACACCTGCATATAATTACCATAAACTCGAGTGATTGGAGTGGAAGAAAGGCTATCGTACTGGAGGATTCTCATCTGGACAATGGGTAGATCCTGATGAACGGATTAACGACCATCCCCCAATATGGACAACTTACCCAAGTTCTGAACATGGCACAATATTATCAAAGCCAGGGCATCCATGTATGCTAAATCTACAATCACTTGGGTCATTTTTTTGGGGGTAGATGAGTGTATACAGACCCTCCAAGTACCCTCTGGTAATTTAACATAGCTATGGAAAATCACCATGATTAATGGGAAAATCCACTATTTCTATGGCCATTTTCAATAGCTATGTAACAAATTGCCAGAGGGTATCCTTCAGAATTGTGTGCTACCCCACAATCTGGGTACTTTTTCCCATGATTTGGATGGAATGTATGGGATCTGTGCCATCTGCGGCTTCGCCTTCAAGCCGTGGAAGTCCAACCAGCCTTGCACGCACAACGTGTTGCCAAAAAGGTTGGGCCACTCCACAATGTTGCTGCAATGTTTCACCTCATTAACGAGTTCGATAGTAAATGATAGTAATTATATATATAACTATAATATATATATATATATACACAGCATCTTAGCTAAGTAGGGATGGAAATGAACCGATATGGCTGGACCCCAGTGATTGTCCATGTTTGGTTCCCAAGCCCCGATTCGGGATTGGTTATATCCACGTGTTTTATCCGTATATACACCATGATAAATCACCACAAGTGTCGTTGTCAAATTCGAATCCAGTGATCTTTTTTTCGGAGTCGGTCAAAGCAAAATCCACCACGCCAGCGGATGGTTTCAAAGCCAACAAAAGCCGGTTTTAGACATTGGGGATCATCATCGCATTTCTATGCATTTCTAAGATTGAACATAAACATGTATATAATTGACAATTGATACCACCAATCAGGTAAGTTGTTTTATAACCCCATCTACGAGGCCAATTTCCCCATTGTGGCTCTCATTTGCCGATAATGGCTTTCAGCAACCTTGCATCATCCAATTTCTATGGTTCAAAAAGACATGAAACTACGAACTTCGAAGAATCATCAAACAGCAGAACAAGCTCCAAAAATCCTCATGTTCATCCATAAATCCACCTCCAAAATCCTCATGATCCATGTTAATCCACCTCCAAAATGAGTCATGTTAAACCACCTTCGTTCTCACGTTGTGAGTTCCCCACTCAATGGAAACACTTCCTCTGCGCTGGGGAAGTCCTTGTCAGGCAACATGGCTTCCTGGCGGAAGCGCCATTTTCGCAAGCCCAGTCTTGTGGGAATTGGAAATATATATATTATATATATATATTTATTTATTTGTTTGTTTGTTTGTTTGTTTATTTATTTATCTATATGTATATATATATATTAATATGTATATGTTAATATGTATAATTATATATATATATGTATATATTACAGAAAGCATCTATAATTTTCTGCAAAATCGTTTAAATCCTACTTTAATGATCTGTAGTGGTAAAATTTAGTATTATCTGGCCCCTTCTGAATCTTTTTATCCTGGTTGCTGTGAGAAGAAACAGCTCCAGGAATATCCACCTATTCAGAAGCTGAGCAACTGGACTCGCGTTAGATCTCCCCATCATTGCTGGTGGACCGCCACACCCGTTTGTTGATATGCGGCTGATGGACACGAGAGTATATTCGATTCCCGGTTGCCCCGGCGTCTTCAAGAGAAGGTGGGTCCACTTGAGACTGCTCGTCGGTGGTTTGTTGATTCCCGGCGAAGCAGCGCTGAAAGTTTGATTGTTACTGTGATCTGTGGCAAATCCATCTCTATATATTATATATTGTATATACATATATAATATAAAATATAATATCTATATAGATATACACATATCGCCTCCCAACAGCCATCAAATTGTATGGCTACAATGCATGTAAATCGCTCAAAATTGATATGCATTTGATTAATCCCATTTCTGTTGATGAAATTCCCATATCCGAAATGGACATGCCTCCAACATAGAGTACCAATGGACATCAATGGACCCACTTCATAAACTGTCCAATGTCATATTTTTTGGGGGCCGTACATTGTGTTGAGCCGTTCGCCAAATCCAGATTCTGCTGGCTTCAAGGAAAAAAATGCAAGAACCCATGCTTTTTAAAACCCAAATATAGAGGATTATAAAGGTTTCTTGTAGATTTTCCCAACTAATTCTCAGATCTCGCCACTTTTCCAACTGTGCAAACGGTGTTAATCCCGCTGGGAACTGCGGGACCGACTGACTGCGGAAGATCAGCGGAAGATCTGCCAGTCACGGACTGGAAGGCTGCGTCGATCCCAATTCGGGGGCCAGTTCTGCATCCAGGGGATGGTTTGAATGGTTTTTAATGGGATTGAATGATGGCTTTATATGGTTTAGATTGGCTTAGTAGTTATTTTTATCTTGGGAAAGTGATTGAATCATAGAATTTAATAAAACTTACCCTCCATTGTTGTCAAACGTGGCGATTGCATGAAAACGTCCAAACTACATTGGAGGTTTACAGCTGTTGAAAATGGCACATAGAAATAGTTGATTTACCTATTAAAAATGATGATTTCCCGTAGCTATGTAAACGTTTACCAGAGGGTGTATATATATATCATTGATCATGTGACATTTCATGACAATGAGGATATGTAACCATATAATTATGATGTGTGTTTCTTTGTGGAATGTATATATATATATATATGTATCATGAGCTGAAAGGAACCGCATGAGATAAATTGTTTTAAAAAAATATATAACATAATACATAACTGCTAATATGTGTATATATATATATATTACAGTATAGTATTTCATTCACATATTCAGATGTGTAAATGATACCTGTATACAATTAATATGTCTCATATATATATATGTCTATAAGTATACATATATAGATAGAATACAAATATATAGTACACATGTACCAAGAAGAAACAAAAATATATACAAATATAAACAGTACCTTCCGGTAATTTGACAGTTTGCTGTGGAACATCGCCATTTTCATAGCTAAATCATGGAAGTAAATGGGCCATCTATACCGTGGACAGTAGACATCTCTCCATCCACAGGGGTGCCACAAGGCCACTGCGTGCAGCCGCTCAAAATTCATCAGCTCGTCTACCAGGGACAAGCCAGCAATAAAAAACAGTTGAACTGTCCAGGGAACAAACGATACGAATTCGACGTATATGTACATATGTAAATATGTGCATATAGTATATATATATAAATGTCATGTATGCATACAGTACAAGTTTGATATCAAATTAAACTCACTGTTGTATAGATATAGAATATCTAGTCTATGTATATGTGCATGCAACTAGGAAAAGAGATAGGCGTAAAAAGACGATGGTTCGAACCATCATCCCAGTCATTCGTTAAAGAATTCCGCTGCTGCTGAGCACTCGCCACCTCGGGTGTTGAAAATGTTGGCGATACTGAAGCATCTGGATGAGTCAGAAGACACAGAGAAATTGGGCTCATATTAATATACATGCACTCATAATCAACATGTATAGTAAAAATGTTCATAGATCAATATGTGATAACAGGTATAATATATATAATATGTCACACAGAAAACATGGGGAACATCACCCTTAAAGGTGATCACATAATCATGCACGCAGATTATCTAGGTCACATGGAAGATTCGGACCTGTGGTGTGTGCGGAACGGGGTCTTGGTCCATTTTTGGCATCCTTGCCATAAAAAGGGGACATAGTCTCTGAGTTTGTTGCTGACACTCCCTTAAAAAAGAGTCCTGTAGCTGGATACACAAAACAAGCCGAGCATCAGAAATCGACATTGCAAATCTCGCAGCGCCACAGCATTGTAGGAACTTCAAAGTGTCGTTCGCAAGCATTGCACTGCCACCCTGCAGGATATGGCTGTCCCATCTGAAGATGAGTCAACCAGAATGGGTAATCACTACTCAACCAGAATGGGTAATCTCTAGCGACTACAATCTTAAAGAAACATCTATGGCTCAAAACCGCTGGAATTCCAGGTTCATCCCCTAGTCTTCACAGCAAAACAGGTATTAATTAATGTCCATCCCCCCAAATATTATGGTTCATATATATATATAAACATACATAGTAGCTTTTGATCCATCCCTGTGTCAATTTTAAATCCAAGCAGTTGATGTTTCCCCAGGACTATATAGTGTTATATATATATGATTACATTCGCCCCTATAAATGAGATTATTATCTTTGGTGGTTAAGATTTGCCCTTCATAATTCGAAGGGCTGGATGAGGGTTCTCCCTGATATGTCAGAATATCATTGGTGGTTTCTCCAATTTCCCTGATCCTCTGTCTACAATGGGAAAATGTTCATTGCCACATTTAGATTACCGGAGGATATTTGGTAAATCTAACAAAAACTCTTAGCTGCGGGAATGGTAATGTTCATCATTGGCTATATACAGATTATTTACCCATTATATCCCCATTTTAGACAGTCAAATCCCCATTTCATCCATTTTCAGAGGCAAAGTTCTGCAATTATTTGCTAAATCCGGCTGTTTTTGCATCTTTTCTGCATCTTTTCGAGCCTTCTTGAGCCTCTTGCATGTGCAACAAGGCCGCCTCGTGCTCACAATCCACCTGTGCCAGCCGCGGCCAAAAATTGCGCTTTGCACTAGGAAAATGATGGGATTTCATGGGGAAAATATGGGAAAACTAGCCACGATATGGGAGTTTTACGTGTGTTGAATGGGATTTCATGGGGGTTAATGGTGATATTTCATGGGAAAAGTAAAGGAACTTGATGAGATATCATCTCCATTTTCTTCCAGCCCATTGTTTTGGTTCGAAAGACTTCGCACATCTGAAATTTCCTGTCATTGTCGAGCACAACACATGTGGGCGAAAAAAGAACAAAAACAAGCAAGAGCATTGTCGAGAAAACATGCTAACTCCCCAGAAATGGATATTGAAAGCCCCTTTGGACACCATATTTTGTGTTAATTCACTGGAGAGTATGCCTTGGGCCACTCTTGGAACCATCCTTTCTTTTAGCCGTCCAAAATTGACCCCAATGAACACCCTAACAGCCTTCGAGGCATCCTGAATCGCCTGCATTGAGAAGGGCCAAACAAATAACAGCAAATAAATGTAAATAACATGTTTGGATGTGTTTTTGTTCCTATAATTATCGCAATATCATTCCATAATGATTACCATCTGGTTATTTAACATAGCCATGGAAAATCCCTATTTTTAATAGGTAAACCATCTACAATAGGCCATTTTCCATGGCTATGTTAAATAACAAGAGGGTATTTAATAAGAATTGTTAATTGGTCATTGGTCATATCCCCAAGTTTCAGCTCCACCCAAATATCCCTAACCATCTTCAATGTTTTTATTGGGAATATACTCCCTAACAGCCTGCGAGCCTGCTGTTTGTTTGTGTTTTGAAGTACTGGTCAATGAAAACCCAATTGAAATGGCAAATGATGGCAAATGTCTAATTTCCATGTCAGGTGCTTCACTCGAGTAATGCTTGGCGGATCAAAAACCCCCCAGCTGTTACAGCTAGGGGTAAGTAGGGCTAGTCGAGTTCTAACTGGAGTTAACTCCCATAAAGTCTGAAAAAAAAACCATTAAACACCCATGTACTTGGTTATATCCCATTATTTGACCATGATATTCACCATTAAAATCGAATTTGCATATCACTGTCCCATAACTATCATTGACTATCATAGTTACAACTATCCACTGGCTGGCAATGGCTTACAGTGTTCCCTTTCCGATGGTGAACACATCCCCATATCCCTGCCATGATTTCCCCATTCGACGATGATCTTTGCGAAAACTAAATCACAATCCTTGTTGGTTACCCGTTATACTCAAATCTATCCCAATGAGTATTCCATATCTCCAGTCAAATCACCATGTTTCTTCGTTCAATCCCATGAAGTCCTCTTACACCAATAAATTATGATCTCGCACATGGTGAATCAAGATCGCAGTTCTAGCTGGTGAATGTATATTTTAGCATTGAAATCGCGAAAAACATGCATTTCAGGTACCGCAATGTGGGGCCCAGTCAAAAGTTGGTTTAATAAACACCTGTAAGTATACTTATAAGATGTTATAAGTACCATAAACCAACTTACGGTATAGTATCATAGTTGATGAGATATTCATCATGGTTTAACTATGGTTATCTATATGCTAATAGTATAGTTATTGGATCTAACCAGTTGGTTGACCCAGCCCATTTCTACACGATTCACCACCTTCTCCGTGCGTCCAAAGAAGGACAAGGCGTCCGACTCCGAGGAATTGCGCTGGCGCCGGCGTTCCTGGTGGCGCCAAGCGGCGTGCCAAGCGGTGGATGATGTGTTTGTGGGTGAACAGCCAGGCTGTTGGGACGGGGACAAATATATAGATATATGTACATATTATATATAATATTATTATTATATATACAGCATTATATTATATATATATATGTATATACATATATATTAATCTATTCACAAGTTTCTTGTAGGGTCACCCTGAGGTCACCAATCTATTCACAAGAGGACTTATAAATTGAATACAAGATAATAGAAGTTGATTTATAAGCACAGTTACCAATCTATAAATTGAAAAAGACATGGAAATATAAGCGGATTCATGAATCTCTAAACTAAAGAATAGATTAATTTACATGCGGATGTGAAAATAGATGAACATAGTATATCTGTAAATTGAAACATACAGTAGAATCAGTAAATGAATGTAGACCCGAATTTATACATTTATCGAGGGATTCCAAGTTGCACATTGTATATATATATATATATGTATATATATATACGAATATTAGGAACTATATATATGAATATTAGGAACTATTTTTAAATATATATATATATATGATTATAACTATATATATAATTATGTATGTACTGTATGTATATATACATACATATGTGCAACAGCCCATATGAAGGATTTCCTTCGCACACGAGGTATATTAAGATATGGCGGTCCAAAGTTCAATTGCTATCGTGGATTCTTCAATGAGCTAAGAGCAAAAGAGATGGGGGTTGAAGGGGCATGTGCAATAAATCCAGTATATGTAATTATGGAAACAATTCAACTTGACATCGCTTGACCATAAGTATGAGGACACGACCAGTATATCGTGTGTACTTCTCAAGAACAACTGAAATCTAGGCAACCGAAATTGCGACACCGATCCAACCAGAGGCAACCGGATTATTGATATCCACCCTCATAGTAGATGGCCCCCAACAAAAATGAGGAGGGCTCTGAGGGTATCTTTAGAGGGATGGGATGCAGGCCCAAACCATCTGGCAACCCAAACCGGACATCCTTGGAGTGAACGAGGCATAGCTGGCTTCCATGTTCGATGCCAAGATCGCTGAGGTTCTTGAAATCCTGCGTTTCCAGTCGAATGGCGATGTGTAAAGGGAAAAAATATATGAGATATATAGAATATTATTAGGGGAAAAGGATGAGAAACCACTGAATGATTCATGAGGTGTTCCCAACATTTTCAGAAAAAACCGATTGCTTTGTGGTGCTCTTTTGAAGTGAAACAATCATTTCCACAGATCCCTTTGGAACATCTAGCTACAGTAGATTTACTCTTGAAAGTCGATCATGAGGATCTGCCAGTTTGTTTGGTTCAGCCTGAAGGACATACATCTTTGTCAAACGGTTTTAAACATAATTTGGGTAAAGAGTCAGAAGTGCAAGAGGTTTTGTCAGTTGTATTCATTTGTAATTTTTGCGATGGTTTCGGTGAGCTGTGCTAGCTATTCAACGCTAGCTCACCTGCTGCAATCCAAGCCAATCAACAAATCAATGGATTGTTTTGGTTTTAAGGAAAAATCTAGAGGAAACTATGCTTTGAAAAACATAGCCTCAACATAGGCCAAACATTGCCCCTTCCGATCTACTCCTCTGCTTAACCTATGGAAAACACACCTTGGTACCTTCAGACCCTTCAGCGCCAGACTTGAACTTTGTATATATCATTATATATATCTAATTTCAAGTTAGGACTAATAAACCCCAACCATATAGCTTGATGGTGTATAATTAACACCCATCAAAATACTTCAATTTTATGGCCTTTTATGGCCGCTTGATTTGTTTAATGCCGCTAGATTTGAAGATCCGCTTGGCCTCCCCGGTGACCCCAAAAGCCCACGGCTGCAGCGGTCCATCTCCGGCTGCAGCGCTGCGTGGTGCATCACCAGACAGCAGCCGCCGAAGGGCACTGCGAAGGCGTCCGCCGCGGCGTGCCGCAGGTGCGCCAGGAGCGAGGTGGGGAAAAAACCGCTGAGTTCCTGGCAGTTTCTTGGAAAATGGGGAAGTGGAGGATGATTTCATGGTGATTTCATGGGGAAATATAGGGAAATATGTAGGGAAATTGTGATGAAATGGTGGTTTTAGATGGATTTCATGGGGAATTCATGGGATTGTGTTGTGATTTATGGGGTGGTCATGGGATTTGATGGGGGGTAATGGTGGAAGATTTCATGGAGAAGTGGTGATTTTTTTCTGCGGAAATCGTGATGACATGGAGGATTTCATAGGAAACTACAGTAAGGAGATGGTAATGAATCGGGAAATGGTGATGAAACAGAGGATTTCATGGGAATTTCAGGAATTCATCGGTATTTCGAGAAGTGATATGGGTGCGTTTGAAAATGTTGTGACAACAACATTCCATCCATCCACTGGTCAAATTTATAATGTTCGAATTAAACTTGCCATAAGTTGGGGGATAGTCGCTTATATCACCATTGCGTCACCATTTATCCCATTGTGAATATATAATTGTATATTATATAAACGTATATTCTATAATTGTATATTATATAATTGCATATTATATAATTATATCTATAATTATAATTAATTATATATATATACATCATTGTCAATAATCCAAGATATCTTACAAAAATTGATGGGTTTCCCATGTCATGCTAAATTTTTGGTGACTCCTGAGTTCCCCTCAGATCTGTCCTTGGTTTGCCCAGACATGGAGCTCACCCAAACCGCCATGGGTCCCTGGCGGTGCTGTCGATGTCGCGTCCACCAGGTTTCAGCCATCCGGGGACGTTGGTGGTGCACCAGGTAGTGCCGCACATGGTCCTGGTGGGAAGATTCACGAGGGATTTAGCCAACAAAAAATGGTAGTGTATTGAGAATATACTGGGATTCTAATGGGAAAATTAGTGAAATATCATGGGATTGTGGGATCATATTGCATTATATGGGATTGTCCCACTTAGTCAGTGGTTGATAACCCGAGGAAGTCCCGATTCAGTGGGCTTATCACATTCATAAGTGAGTTGTAAATATGGTTACTCACTAGCTACGAGACGCGGGACGATCTTTCAAGTATGTAAAACTGGGATAAATATTGGACTATAATGGGATATGAATGATATGCAATTGGGATATTATTGGGATGAACTATTATGATAATAATAATGGGATATAATGGGATACAATGGGATATTATTGTGATTATATTGGGATTATAATTGAGAATCATATGGGATATGAATGAAATCCGATATTAGAGGAATGTAGTGGACAAGGTGGTGCCAGTGAAATGCTTGTCGGTTTATAAAGCCCATACACTACTTAGATATATCTACCATAAACTCCATAGTTTATCTCGTCATAAACCACCCAATCGTACTGGGATGTACTGGGATGTACCACAGTTGCTAACCACGAATCGCTAATTCCAGTAAATCAAAGTGGACATTCTGGAAAACATGTTGAACCTTAATGGTTGACACACACACACATGGGATTAATGTGGTATGGTCATCCATCCCAGAATGGGAATAACCAACCAACCATATATTTATTTGGGTGAAACAGGATAACGAGGATACAGAACCAATCGTGATGATTTATACGGTGGGATTACATTGGGAATCCCTTAATCATGGGAATATGATGGGATCTACATATATACATATATATATATATACATGTAATCAACTTGATAGGTGTGTGTGTGTGCCATTGTCAAGTTAGACGGAGAAATATGTGGTATGTGCATTCCATGCCATAGGACTCCAAATATCATGGGTATATAAATTCCTATACAAACCCCCAATATGACTTTTGACCCATGGTGAACCTTGGATTTTGATTATGTAAACCACGGGGTGAAGTGACCAAGGATCATCCAGCGCAAGGCCGCAAGGCCCCGGCCGAAGATCCCATTGCAAACATGTTGGGAGTCTCCTACACATTTCCAAAGATATAAACATAATATATATATATATATATGTATACATATTATGTATACATATTATGTATACATATATAATATTCTATAGAATATATATATATATATAGTGTAATATAGTGTATACACAATATATATATATACAGTTTAATATAATATACTTAATATATTAGATAGTTAAATAGAAAATGTACATACAGTAACAGTATATGCATATATGACATCTGGACATCCCACGGGGGACCCAACATCGACGCGTCCTGTTGAGCCTCACGCAGCAGCAAGTGGCGCCACATCTTTTGCGCCAAAATGGCCCAGGGCAGAGGCAACAGCACCTGCGACGCAGGTGAACCAGGCAGGATATCGCGATGGTTTTTCACGACGTGGTAAACCCAAGAGCTTCAAGGGATATATATATATATATATGTATATTTAATAAAGTATAATGTATAGTATAATATATAGTATAATATATACTATAATATATAGTATAATATATAGTATAATATATAGTATAATATATAGTATAATGTATAGTATAATATAGAGAATAATTTATAGTATGATATATAGTATGATATATATTATGATATAGAGTATGATATAGAGTTTAATATAGAGTATAATATATAGTATAATATATAGTATAATATATAGTATAATATATAGTATAATATATAGTATAATATGTAGTATAATATATAGTATAATATATAGTAAAATATATGGTATAATATGATATAATATATAGTATAATATATAGTATAATATATAGTCTA
>Ga0126342_10013951_pt1 | contig 14205 bp, 15 predicted proteins | sample Cyp1metagenome_FD_92528 | JGI IMG/M metagenome (GOLD analysis project Ga0126342, IMG submission 92528) | Coral microbial communities from Lord Howe Island, Old Settlement Bay, Australia - Cyphastrea 1 metagenome | ecosystem: Host-associated > Invertebrates > Cnidaria > Coral ...
ACAACAGCTGCATTTCTCATATATACATAGTGTATGAGTGTATGTATACTCTGTGTATAGTGCATGTATAGTTCATGTGCGTATCTATATAATTGTGTATATATATATATATACATATATATGTATACATAACATAGCAACACATCATGAATTACATCACAATGTTGAAGTGGAGATGCATGCCTCTAGCGCTCTCTCGGCTGCTTTCTGTTTTTCTTCCAACGCCTGCACAATCTGGGTGGAAGATAGGGTCTGAAAGTACTCTGCATATCTCTGCATGGCTCCATATCCGCATCATTCCGCATCTGCACATTTTGACACAGTTGACACATTGTGTTGACACATTGTGTTTGACACATTGTGTTGACACATGCGTCATGTTCGTGACATGTTCGTGACATGTTCGTGACATGTTTGTGACATGTTCGTGACACGTTCGTGACATGTTCGTGTTGGCCTGGAGTTGACGAGAAAGTTCTTCCCTTTGAAGCCTTTCCTGTCGCAACTGGTCTTCAATGACAGCCTGACGGGACGAGAGCGTCTGCTGTGGAGCGGGAAGCAAAGAACTTACAGTGTCAACTGCCACGTTTCTCGCAGTTTTGAATCTGTTCTTAGTGCTTCAGAAACACCAGAGCTCTCAAACTGAGCTCGTTCAAAATTGCAAACTTGGAATGTTTTTTTGCACTGTCTGCCTTCTCATCTGTGAGTCGCTGAATCACGTCAGTCTGCCGAAGAATCAATAAGAAAGGATGGAAAGCGGTGGCAAGTGCGGGGGACATCGTTGAAATCAACAAATGCTTAATGCCAACGGCAAAAGCTCTCGCAGGTCCGCAGCGAAAACTGGTAAGCATTTAAATACGCTCCTTTTTCAACACGGCTCAATGCTTGCCTGTCTGCAAAGCAAAGGCAACCTGTCTCTCTCCCCAAATTCAGTCACTTAGAGAATCTACAGTAAAGCTGAGTTTGCTAAAACAATATAAAGACATACAAAGGGAAACTTGTGGAAGCTTGAATTGGCCAAGGATCCGAGAAAATATATCACTTGCTGGCTAAGGACTATGGCATCAACAAATTCTAATTTGTTCCGAATCTTAGGCGGGTAAGCTTTCTTTGAAAGCATACCAGACATTCCATCTTTTCAAAACTTTCCAGCGAATTTTGTCGCTGCCTTTGGCAAACGCTCTCAGTCACTTGCCTTGCGAGAAAAATGTAAAAGCTCGGTTTAGTTGCTCGTGGACTCCCACAAAAAAAAGAACATGCATAATAGATTACAATATCAAACAATATCAAACAATATCAATACCCGATAGAGGTGGCTGAAATACAGTAACTCTAATAGAAGTCTTGCCTAAGTCAAGCCGCGCCGCCTGGCTATGAATGGATGGGCTTGCGAAGGCTTTTTGTTGCCACCTGGGCCAGGTAAACAAAAGAGTCCAACGCGCTTTGTCCTTTTGAGGAGGTCCAAAAGGTCAAACTGACAGTCAAACTTGCAAAGATTTGTTCTTACAATCAAAAGTTAAAAGCAGCACACGGGATCAAAGAAATGAACTATATCAGTTTGCAAAAGAATATGGAGGACCATTTGGAACTGTTCGGAGACTTTTCGCATGCAAACCCAAAACATGCTATGGCAGTCTGTTGTCTTGCAGTAGATGTTCGTTATCAGTTTCTAAATAGTCATAAATCGTAGCCTATAAGCGGGTGTAACAACATTCCAAGACCAGGCAGGTGTACATCCCTCCCCGCTTTTTGTTGTTTGAATCATCAGCGTGTGAAAGTCAAAGGATGACTCGATGGAGCTCAAATCTGGTGGAGACATGGGGAACCAAGGTTGTGCTGAGCGACCATCAAGGCTTCTGCATCCACCTTGCCATCTGACACGTGATCAACACGCAAACTCGCCCCCGAAGACTGTAATATTTGCATACATATACATATACATATACATATACACACATCTTTCTCATTATATACTATCGAGCTCACAGCCAAAAAAAAACTAATTATCATATTTATCATGAACCAGTTCTGCAGCCAGGTCACTGGAACCTGGGCGATGAAATGCAATGAATTCGAAGCTTTCCATGACTTTTCTGAGTTTTCCATGAAATGGCGGCCATGGCGAGGTTTCACAGTTTCACCATTTTCACATGACCCTTCTGTGCGCTTCCGGCCTTCTTTCGGTCACCTCCACCTCTCCAGAATTTGAACCTTGATTTCTGCTCCTGACATCGCAACAATTGGACCAAGATATCTAGCGATATTGGTAGAATTATGTAAATTATGTAGATGTCGATCGTAATCGTATCAGAATGTCTTAGGCCAACAAAGGCGAGTCAGCACCTTTGTCCCCATGCCCTCCTCCTGGAAATGGTTTGTAAGCGCAGCCACAATCTCACGTCTCTCAACATCCTGTGAGCCAGGTGGCATGTTGCCAAAATCTGCCAAACAGTTTGCGAGCCCCAAGACCCCCACCTTCCTTTCGGTGGATCTCTGTAATCATCCCATCGGTTAGACCGTTCAGATCCGTTCAGTCCCTTTCCAAAAGCCTTTCCGTTACTTTCAATCCCACGTTCATTCCAATGCGTGGCCTTCTCCTCAATGCACTTAGACATTGCCAAAGCCCAGGTTGTGTCCTGAGAAGCAAAGAATGTTCATCCCAAGCATCTATGGCCAGAATACATATACTGCATCTAATTACGCGTGTGTGTGTATATTATATATATATATATGTGATGTGTATATATATATATCATTATCCTGGAGTAGATAGAATGTGGATAATTCATGATAATGCCAAGAATACTGACTACAATGGGATACTATTGAAACATCCATATTGTGTCATATTCTATCTAGTGCAGGATTATTATTACTCGTACCATTAATTCTCGTTGTATAGTATAATCTTATGTATAATATGTATATATATATATATACATATTATATGTATGGATCTGACTACATACATGAATAAATGTATGGCTCTACATGTGCTTCACTGCTTCACAAAGTTGGTCTTGCAATGCTCTGCATTTGGCTTTGCTGAAAACGCTCTTTGCTTCCGGTCCTTTTCAGTGGCCAGCTGCTCCCTGACAGGACACACAATATGTGAAACGACAGGATGTGACACCACAGGGGTTCACAAACAGTGTGGACACAATTTTCACAGATTATCTGATTTGATTCTCCGATCAGTTTAACACTCTGCTCTGGCCGAGCGGCATCTCCACAGCATGTTTGGTGTTCTTTAGGGCCATGTCAACCTTGGCAAAAAAAAGCTGCAAGAATAATGCCAATCAGAAAGAAATGCGGAAAACAGTCTAGACAATCAAGTTGGAGTATATGTATATTTCCACTTTCCTTCAAACTTCAAATTCAGAATGGAACTATTTCTGTTGTGCCAAAACACACAAACACAATTTGTGCTAAACACTTTGTGCTTTCATTTTTAGGTTTACACAACAGAAATCAACAGAATTCTCCGCCGAGATGAGCCGAGATGAGCCGAGCATCTTCGTACTTCGTGTCCTTTTCCTCGACCATCTCTTTGAAATCTTTATCTTTGGCTGTGCTGATGGCGGAGAGTTCCACTTTGTACAGTAGTTCCTGGAATCTTACCAGATTTACCAGACTCTTTAGATCACTTTAGACATCTTTAGACATCTTTAGACTGTTTTACCATTTACAAATTTTCAATCACGTAGAATTTGTCCTGCACGGCTTGCTGCAAGCTGCTTCAAAGAGGGAAGAGCAACAGTGCGGCAATTTGTAACCAGTCCTTCTGTTGTAGGGTCCTTGCCCATGAGCTTCGTTCCTGGATTTGACTGCACCAAGACTTCTGGGGAGAACATGGGAGAACTATGGCAATTACATGCTCTTACGATCTGTCCCAGAAGAATGTCACAAGCATCTGCAATATCTGCAAGCGGCAGCCAAGGAGTTGCGCGGAGTTTAGGGGATCACCACGAGGTGCGTTTGACTGACTCAATGCGAAGTATGGTGAAGTAAAGACAGTATAGATGTATCAGGCTTGCATCATGTGCCTTATGTGTCTTCCATGTCAATTCATGTTATGTTTTCCATGTGTTCAATGTGTTTCTGTGTTCCTGCATCGTTGTTCCTTATGTTGTTCCTTTGTGGGGAAAGAGATCTGGTTCCGGACCGGGAGTCCGATCCGCCCGTCCTCCTCCAACTCCTTTTGGAGCTCAGCCACGTCGTGTTGTCGCACGGCCTCGAGTTCCGCGTGCAGCGACTCCAAGGCGTTGCGGGTCGCCGTGTCCTAACGAAACGACTCAAAGACTCGAAGTGACAGTCGAAGTGACAGTCGAAGTGACAGTCGAAGCGACACTCGAAGCGACACTCGAAGCGACACTCGAAGCGACTCGAAGCATCTGAAAATCTGAAATTAAATGAAACTCGAAATAACTCGAAATAACTCGAAATAACTCGTATGAAATAAGCCCTGAAATAAGACACACAGTGCAGCAGTGCAAGGTCCCAGGGGTATCCCCAAAGGTAGTGACAGCCAGTGAACCTGTCAAGTTTCACACTGGAAGCATCACGCCGGAATCCCGGAGCCACCATCGCCAGATGGATCCAGACCCGTCCCGGAACCCAAGAAGCACCGAAATGTCAGGAAACACCACCCGGAACCACCAGGGAACCTCCACGGGAGCCTCTTTAAAATCTACACCGGAACCTACCGGAACCTACCGGAACCTACCGGAACCTACCGCAACCACCCACGAACCTGCACCCGAAACCGCACCGAACCTTAATCTGGGCTGAGACCTCTAAGCTAACGCTTGGGGAACATCTTTGTGACCGTCACTGCAAGTTGATGCGGGACTTTCATCAATTGAACCAAAAGTAAACTGGTTAAACTGGTTAAACACTGTTCGAACATGTTCGAACGACAACCATGCAACCATGTATGAGATCGTATGAGAGAGTGGTTTCACCTGTGATCTCTCAGGCTTTTAGCATCATTCTGCATCTCTTCCCTGACCATCTCCGGCCTTTGCCTTTACTGTTGCATCGAGCTCATCCTGCGCACAAACGCAAAATGCAAAAGTGTCGGCTGCCATCACAGCATTTCTGCGGTCATGAGTCAGGACCGAGTCAGGTGCATGAGACGTTTCAGCCTAGTGATCCACATGATAGTTCTTTTGTGTTCTTTCCTAAACTCAAGCAGAATCATGTCGAACACCCTTAATTCTCCTGCCTTTTAGACCACAGAAATTAACATGAATTTACCATGTCGAGTCAATGTAGAATACAGCAAAGCATCTTGTCTTGGATTCAAATGGCACGAACATGATCAAATGTATTTTTAAAATGATCAAGTAAAGCTTTAAGTATGCATCTTCTTTTGGAATCAATCGGAATCAATCTCATCTCACCCGCCTTGTGGAGTTCATTCAGCGCTTCAACCTGCAGTGAACTGCGTGATTTTCTCAGTGCACCTCAAGAAACTATATAACTCCTGTGATCTCCTGTGACTTGCGAAGTGAAAAGCACTGGATTGGCTAAATTCCGCAATACATCAGAACAAAAGTAAGGTATATGCCGCAGCATACCCAATTCTAAGTGGGGAGTATTGCAGTTTTAAAAGAGACATGCGTTCGGTGCAACTTCATATCTACGAAGATGTAACGAAGTGGAAATGTGTTGACAGTTTCCTTCGTATCTTTGTTTTCAGCCTCTTGAGCATGCTCCTGCTCAAGCTGTCGCATAGCAGCAGCCGCTGATGCTCTTTCTTGATCCTCAGAAGATGCATAAAGTCCAGCAAATGCTCCAAATGCTCAAGCTTCAACGAAAGGTTTCAGGATTTCAGCGGAGCGTCCATTTGACGACGGAGAGCCTAAGAACAAACACATGCCCTGCATGGCATGGCACGGATTGTAGCAACGTGGCAAGCCATTCAGGTGGCAACACGTCATTCAGGACTACGAGGTGGTGAGTCTGGCGCTTTGGCGTTTAGACGATAAGCTCCCGACAGCAAGAGCATCAGCAAATTCCAAGTCCTAAGACATGGCATGACACTCGGAATGACACTGGGAATGACACTCGCATGACACTCCCACAACATGGCCACAATCCAAGAACCTATGCAAACGACTTCAGTGTCGCTGCCAAGTAACTCTTCGCTTTGCATCCTCAGCCGAAGCAAAAAATGTGACATTTTGCGAAACAACGATCCATGTCTTCACTTCGAATTCAGAGCTTGACAAATTTGACAATCTCCCTTCTCGTTGCATGTTGTGCTTTGCTGGAAGGCAGACAAAGCCATTGCACTGAATACACACAGCTGTCAGGACGCACTTGCCAAGCAAATAATACCCTTTGACACCTTTTGTCCGTTCAACTAGCGGAAAAAAATATCCAACATCCACATCATTGTCACATGTGCTAGGGTCAAAACACGGTATAAGGTTTATGGTCATCCATCCCATAATGGGAATACTTGTAATGGCTATATAAATCCCTATTAATGGATTGATGACCAACCTTCAAGATAGGAAAACAACCTATGTTTCGACCCTGGCACACATAGTGTCACATCATCCACAAGGCATTTTTGGGAAAGAATCATCCGCATGGTTCCTGTCTCGTTCTTCCAGGACTTCTGTAGCCGTTTGCCTTTCCCTCTCCATCCTGGGACAAAGTGGATTGGCTCTGCGTTCGGGCGCCCAGAGTGAAACAGGTGGATAGTGAAATTCGCAAGGAGTTTGCAAGGTGTAATCTGTCGAATCCTACATCTTACATTTACGTACATTTATCATCGCATTTACTTGCAATATCTTGCAATATCTGGAAGTACTTGGCAGAGTACTTGGCAGAGTACTTGGCAGAGTACTTGGCAGAGTACTTGGCAGAGTACTTGGCAGAGTACTTGGCATTGCTTGAATCACCAAGTGATTAATCCGACAGTCAAAGTGCTGCTGATGGAGCTGGGCACAAGCTTCGTCATGTTCTCCTCAGCTTCAATTCATTTGAAGCTTGATGAGGATAGACAAGGCTTATATATAACATATATATAACTTATATGACAGCTTACCTTGTGTTTAACTGAATTCATATTGAATATCATTGCTTTCTTCTACTCCAAGCAAAACAGGTGATGCTCTAAAGCATCAAACTTGCAGTTTCATAGATGTCGCAATGTCAGGTAGAATTTAGCGTTCATGCATGCAACATTTTAAAAAAAAAAGAAAGCACATACCCAGATCCTGCCAAGGCCCCCTGAGGCCATAGTTGCCTATAGTCTTAAAACATCTTTAAACATATGTTCAAAATGTTAAAATGTCTTGTTTGTTCTTTCTGTGCTGGCCAAGCTGCTGTTTGTGTCATGGAGAGTTGCCTCTGATGCTGCCCGTTCGCTTGTCATTTGGGCTTGCAGCACAGCCACTTCCCGGGCTCGCACCTCGCGCTGAAAGCAAACATTTTAGAAAAGTCCTCCTGTCACTTCGAAGTCACTTCATTCACTTTTATACAGTATCTTACAGTATCTTCCTATCTTCCCTCATTCGTCCTCATTGTGAAGTCACACAATGCGCAAATTTGATCAAATTTGCCCATCAAAGTTCATCCGACTCTTATTCTAGTCCGTGGGATCTGTGGCAGCCATTAATGTTGATCAAGTTGATCCAGTCTTTGATGTGGCAGTCATGTCACTATTGGTATCAGCTCTACCTGCTCTACCTCCTGCACCACAATCAGCAGGTGCAAAGGTACTTGCCTCTTCCTTTTGATTGCTCAGGAGAGCCATGGCTGCAGCATGTTCTCGGTCTTTGTTATGAATCAAATACCTAAGCTGTCAGGCTTGACACAGCCACAAGTGCCATCCTCTTTGCGTCAGATCTTAACACGAAATACCAAACGTGCAGCAAATTCATGCAATTCCTAGACCAATGCGACCACGGTGCATAGTCTGAATTATTGCAGGCAGCCTCAGCCAATTCAGCAAGCTCATCCACCCTCTTCATTCTTGCTGTGCAGTTTGACAACCAAGAGAAAAGAGAGCAATCATCAGCCAACGGCGACTAAGTCGTCTATGGCCCTGGCCCATCAGACCCTTCTGACTCCTGGCTTTCAGCCCGCACTGGCTAGTGGCTAGATTTTGCGTTGCCCTAGCGGCTATTTTGTGTCGCTGTTGGATATTAAGAAGATTGGACTGTGGCACTTCACAATGCGCGACGTCGGACAGGTGCCATGCCAGGTGCCTGAGGAATCTTTCTGTTCAGGAGAAAGTGCCCCTTATTGCCCGGATCACCTGGTTCCGCTCTCAACCTGACAATGAAACAAATCAAAAGACCCAAAACAGCCAAACGGTCCAAGCGGGCTGAACTCATCAGAACTAAGCCGAACCGATCTGAACTAAGCTGAACAAGGCAAACTGATCCTCAGATCTGAGACAATCCATGGCTATGGCCTATGGCTATGCGGGCTATGCAAACAAGGCACCTGCCAAGCTCGTCCTGAGAGGCGGAGACAGGAAGTACAGGAAGTGCAGGAAATGCAGGAAACGCAGGCGTAAACACATCAGAAATGCATCGGAAAATGTTCACAAGAAACGACGAAACGAGTGAATTTCTGGTTTTCATACGTTCTCAATTTTTACCAAGTCTCCACAAAGAGAAACCAATCAGGCCATTGCTTGGATGATATGAGCAGGTATCCAGGCATCTCCTGACTCAGCAAGCTGGTGAAAATTGCACTCAAATCAAGACTCCAAAATGCTCTGCATGTTGTCCTTTCAATATCGTTCAAGTGGGTTAAGATGTTTCAAGATGTTTTAAGTTTTAAGATGTTTTCGATAAGAATATGGCAGAAACAAGTCTGAGATAGGGTTGCTCACAGCATCGCGGATGCATATTGAATGGATCAACTGAGTCAAGTGAGCACTCCTCAATGACAAATTGGCCTGCACGACCTGGTTCTCCACGCTTTCCCACGACGTGCAAATAGCTACCGAAGTCATCCTGCCAAGGCGAAGGACTGCTGAAATCATATGAAATCCTGTTAAAGTGCAGTATGTCAAAACAAGAAATGATAACACGATAGCACATTAGCACATTTGTCGATATAAGACCATGAACTAGCTTCATCCAAGCGCAGGAAACTTCCCGTCTTAATGAGTTTCAATGCCAATGCAGCACTGCGGCACTGCGGCACTGCATCAATCAATCATTCGGATCTCGGCTCAGACTCGGCTCCTTCACGAGTCTAAAGAAACTGCGAGGGAATTGCTCCGTCGAGATGAGGTAGTGCCCTTCTCTTTCCTCACGGGTGGATAAAACTCATCGCGAGAAACTGGTCCATCCATGAATGATATGGATGAAACATGTATTGACCACAATTCAACTGCCACCAACAAATTGTATCAAGTTGACATCAAGATATATCAAGTGTGTCTTTTGAATGTTTCATGAAAGCTCTGGAAGGCACAGCGCCTCACGTACAACTCCAAAAGGACAAAGGATTCGCCGCTATGCTAAGCTATGCTAAGCCAAGCTACATTCGTGATCATCATTGCCTAGATAACTTCTATATTGAAATCATATTGATATACATTATATACATTATATTATATATATATATTATATTATATATATATTTACCGTACCTAGAATTTACATGAAATTACACCCCTCAGCCGTCCCCTGGGCACCTGGAAAATGAGATGACCAGCTGGTCCAGGGTCTCCGTCCCAGCCGCTCACAGTGCCACTCGGATTGTTGCGAAGACTCACATACCTTAGAGAAATCTCTTATCTCAGAGAAATATGTTCGAAAAGATTTGATTTTTTTTGAAAGATGTGAATCGTCAAGTTGAGCTGCGATCTCATCCATCTCTCCAGACTTGAATCAATGACAATAATCAAAGCACAATTCATGCATAAACAACATGAATCGACTCCCATTGCATCTCCCATTGGATCTCCCTTTGGGTCTCGCTTTGGGTCACAGCGCGGTTTCATGATATGCCTTAAGCAATGCAGCCGTGCCAAGGCACCTTTGAGGCCATGTCTTCACGGAGAGTAAGGTGGCCGCGCCAGCCATTCCATTGACGAAATCTGAGGAAATCTGACAAAATCTTCCATGTTTTCCTTAGCCTTAGCCTTCCTTGTCCCGCCAAAAAAGCCAAGGAAATTGCTTCAATCTCAACTCAGCTAATTGGGCAGTTACAGGATATTAAAGATAAATAAAGATAATACAGTAATAATACAGGTACCTCAGGTACCTGTCAAGTCTCTGCAAAGTAAAGTGGTAAAGTGTCTGAACATCTGCAGTCTCTGACAGTGCCAGTGCAAGTGAAGCTTGCACCAAATCTGCGGGACCATGTGTGCCATGTGCCATGCAAAGTGCTATGCAAAGTGATGCATAAAGTGACCATGAAAAATATGAAAAGTGTGTACCATATGTTTTGCATTCTAAGTCGTCACCATGTTGAAAAGTTTATGTCGCGTTTATGTCGTTCAGTTCTTTTATCTTTTCAACTGTGCCACTGAACTGCCACTGAACTGCCACTGAAGCACTGAGCAGCAAAAGGCCCCCACTTGTTACGTGCCTTGCTTTGTTCGTTCTTCACAGCACTCGTCTTTACCAATTTGCCTCAGATCTCAAGACATCTGAACATCTGCTAGTCAAGGAAGCACAAGGAAGCATGAATTGTGGTGCATGCCGTGGCCGTGGTCAGACAAGGCACATCTGGCCGCGAATTCAAGCGTGCTCACTGTTTCCTGGGAGGGCTTGTGAGTCTTATAGTACTATATGTGGGCTAAGATGCTAATGTTTGCTAAAGACTGAAAAATGTCTCTCCTCGAGATTGAAGAGAGATGGGCTAATGCACGCCAGAAGTTCTGTGCGGCTGTTGCCCATGAGTGCATCCTGGCAAGTGCCAGGTTGAGACACAGAAAAATTCTTCGTCCGTTCAGACGTCACATGTACAAAGCAATGCGCAAAAGGTAGATCGTTTGTGGCTTGTGTAGTAAACCCACAAACCAAAGTTGACGGAACATGATGAAACTAAGCGTTTGCTCCCTGCCAAGCACAGGATCCCACCGGGTCCTTTAGAAGCAGAGTCAGCTTGGACTCTCGAAAAGCTGGAACACTCCTTGTGCTGTTTTGAAGCATAGATCATGGACCATGGACTAATATTTGATTTGTGTTTTTTTAAAACAAGACAAAGATCACATTGGATAAATGTGATCATTATGTGATCATAATGTGATCATAATGTGATCATAATGTGATCATAATGTGATCATAATGTCATCATAATGTGATCATAATGTGATCATAATGTGATCAGGAAGTCAGAAAGGTCACACTGTTTGTGGGAAAGAGGTCCTTGTACCCGGCTTCGTCAATTCAGAGATCACCTGAGAACGGCACCCGTACTTATTTAATACGAAACACAAATTTAAGGCCTGATTTTAGGATATATTGATATGCTGCATCAAAACGAAAAGACATCAGAAACACCTAGCCAGGAAAATCAGAGGCAGTTGACTCAACGGTACGAGATGTCGAACCCAAATAGATGATGCGTACATGATGCAAAAACAAAGCAAATGCACCATGGCCATGCATAACATCCACAGAAGCTCAGAAAACAACAGAAGACAAAGCATTGGTACATTGGTATCTGCTCAGGCACACGTGTGACTTTACGTGTGACTTGATGACAAGGCTACACTGAGCCGCCTTAAGTGGCCTTAAGCTGCTGTGCCTGACACTCTGAGGCAGCTACCCTGCCCAAAGTGGTCAAGGACAAGTTGATGCCAATCCCTTCCTGCACAATCTGCACCAAGTCTTAACACTTTCCATGATGGCAGAAACGCATAACTTTCCCATACTTTCCCTTGGTTCCAATCGTTTCATCTTCGGAAGGCAACATGCTGATGACGGTGCCTTCAACCGTTCTCCAGCAGCACCTGTCTTCTTCTGCCTGGGGTAAGGCATCAAACAGCATAGACGACAGGATGGACAACTGAAACAGCGGAGCTCCTCTGCTTCCCTTCCTATCCATAGCTGTCCAGTGCTATCCATTGCCACTGCGCTCGCTATGTTTGTGCTTCATACTGGGATGCAGCTGTATGCTCAGGCAAACGGCTTGTGTACTAGCTACCTCAGCTACCTCTGTTGGAAATCCCTGACCTTTCACTTCCAGCCAAGTCCACAAAGTGCACCTTGGCCTGCCAAGACCAAAACGCAACACTCCAAAGAGGTAGAACCAGCAATTGACAATTATTGACAAGTAGTTGCGAGGGGCTTCGGAGAGCTTCGCACAGTTGAAGCCTCAGAAAGCTTTCGCTTCACAAGTTTTCTATTCTAAACCCTATCTGCCCTACCTGCCCTACCTGCCCTACCTGCCCTACCTGCCCTACCTGCCATCTCTCTCTCTCTCTGGAACACTTGGAACACTCGACCCACCTGGCCTGGCTTTCTATGTGGCCGCCTGGTCGAGATGTCACCATTCGAACCTGTATCCCAAGCTGAAGGCCATGCGAACTCGAAACGTTTGTTCTTTGATGTCTCTTGCCTCTTGCATTTAAATCCAACAAATTGAAGAAATTGAAGAAATTGAACATGAACAAGGCAAAACCTCTGCGCAAAAAGGGCCTGCAAGGTGAAGACTGCATGAGACCTGTCAAGGAATCGCCAATTCTATCCACTTTGTCATCTCAGCTAGCACTTCAAACCAAGTGAAACATATGTGGTTCACCATGGGTATGTATGTATATATATATATATGTATATGATCCCGGTCCCCGGTTTGCTAGCCCCCCCCAGTGGTATGGTCCCCCCAGTGGTAAGGTTCCCTGTGGTATGGTCCCTGCCTACATGTTTCCTCTACATGCTGACCATTTCATTGCTATATTCGACTAACGCGTGATATGTGCCTGGTTAGTATGGTTGGCATATCTATATGTAATTCCACCTACACACCACACCACAGGAGGGAGGGGGGGTTATACCAGGGTATCATGACCATGGGTTGGGGGGCCTAGAACCTAGAACATATATATGCATGTATATAAACAATATATACATAACATAGTATAATGTAATATACATAGTAATGTAATTTTTTGAAGAATCAGGTTCACTGAGCATAAACGTCTGGATGCTACGTATCATGGCCATCATATCAGCACTTGAGGCCCGGGGGGGGTGAACGAAAGCTAAAGGTCATATGAATGTGGAAACAGGTGAGTTAAAGTTGCAAACATGCAGGGAAGGGTAGACGACACGGATCCAGAGGGAAGGAGTCAAGATGGTCGCAAAGAAGAGGTGTAAAGTTTAGGCTGCATTCGTAGAACATGCGAAGCAAAGAATATGGGTTCTGGAAGAAGTTGGGTCCCTATCCAGAAGCGTGTTTGATGGGACCGAAATCACCGGTGACCCGAGCTACAAAGAATTCTATTGGGCCCACTGCCAAACTGTTAGAAGCTCTTTGTAGGGGACAAAGTTTGGGCCCCATCCAAAATTGTATTTTTTGATGGGGGGCAAATCTACACAGTGTTGACCTGAGTCAGAAAGAACGTACGGAGGCCAATGTTCTGGTGAGGCATCTTGGGGGAGAAGTTCATCCGAACAACAAGTAATCGTCTGTTGCAAGTCGTACAACATGTAAACCAAAGAAGATGGTGACTCTACAAAGTTTGGGCCCATCCAAAATTATAATTTTCGATGGGGCTCAAATCTACAGTGTTGACCTGAGTCAGGAAAAACTTACGGAGGCCAGTGTTCTGGTGAGGCATCTTGGGGAAGAGGTTCATCCGAACAACAAGTAATCGTCTGTTGCAAGTCGTACAACATGTAAACCAAAGAAGATGGTGACTCTACAAAGTTTAAGCCTAAGCCCCATCGAAAATTAGAATTTTTGATGGGGCCCAAATCTACACTGTGTTGACCGGAGTCAGAAAGAACGTATGGAAGCCAATGTTCTGGGGAGGCATCTGGCGGAAGAGGTTCATTTGAACCAAAGAAGATGGTGACTCTATAATTCTTGGGCCCCATCGAAAATTAGGCTCAAATCTACACAGTGTTGACCTGAGTCAGAAAGAATGTACGGAGGCCAATGTACGGGCATCAACTGGACAGCACATAAACTCAACAAATCCTGAGCTAGAGAGTTGCAAAGGTACGGCCCTGGCAGGATTTGAGCCCGTGACCATCTGCTTCCGAGACT
>Ga0126342_10013952_pt1 | contig 14205 bp, 6 predicted proteins | sample Cyp1metagenome_FD_92528 | JGI IMG/M metagenome (GOLD analysis project Ga0126342, IMG submission 92528) | Coral microbial communities from Lord Howe Island, Old Settlement Bay, Australia - Cyphastrea 1 metagenome | ecosystem: Host-associated > Invertebrates > Cnidaria > Coral ...
AGAAACGGTATAAAAGCCGGGTTAAACCACTAATACCAGTTACTTAGACAACCTGCCCACGGCACTATTTCTTGAGCCATAGCCACATGGTAGCGAGGGTGAAATGACCTATACTAGGAGTACTACTGTGCAACAACACCCCCCGTGCAGTGTAACACAGGAAGGTGAAGCTGCAAATTACGCCATGCACTACATAGAGTAAAGGGATGCCATTATTTAAAACAACAATTAACCTAAACCCCGGAAAGATGGCCTTCCTTTGACGTAGTCTTTGTTCATTACCTCAGCGTTGCACAAAGTCTGCAAGATCAAAACATGACAATGCAATGCGATTGACTCGACACCGAGTTCATTGGTCAACGGATGCTGTCACGATCAATTCGGGCGAGTGCATTCAGCTTTTGGTTTTGTGCTCTACCAGGCTTGTGGTCGAACATGCAATGTGGAAAAAGGTTCTGGCCCCTTACTAGGCCAGCGTTTCCACGCGGCAACAAAAGTTCTTGTGGTCGCCCGGGAGCTTTCCAAAGCAATCTGAATTATGCAAAAGCCGAATTCGGTTGAGTGATCCCACAGGGAAGCATTTAGAAAAGCTTCAAAGATGCCTTAACTTCGCAAGGCAAGAGCTTCCGCTCTGCGGTACATGCAACTACCAGCCGTGTGCTCAGCAAGAAGGAATCATGGCAGGAATGAAATGGGTGCCAAATGCCTGCTTCAAATTATATGCATTCAAAACGTTAATGAAATGTTTGTGAACTTGAATAAGTTGGCAAAAATTCCGACTTAGCACACTTGTGTTGGGATGTTGGTGGAATCGCTCACCCACCAGTGCAAAAGAAAATGAAGCTAGTCACCTAACCGAATTAAATCCGAAAAGGCAACAGCTTCCGCTGTGCGACACCTCACAATGAGAGAAAACTACCCCGCCTCAGAAGACATAGAAATCCACCAGGCGAGAGGTTCCCCTCCGCGGTGCCTCAGCGATAGCCAGACCAACGACGATCACGGTATTGGTGGCCCTGATTGCGTCTGCGCCAGTCTTCCCACTCTTGCTCAGTCCATTGGTTGTAATAATCGTTCCATTCCTGCTGACTGTAGCCATGAGTGGGCCCCTGATGAGAACCATACCCAGGACGGGTGGACCTGGTGTAGTCCGGGTTCTGTTGCTTTGTAGGCAGGGGTGGCTTCCGCCTTCCGTGTCCTTTGCCTCCGTGAGGGGGCGCAGAATGTCATCGACATACCGAAGGATGTCGGCATACACATCCTGCTTGGACAAGGCCAATGACTGAAACGTCGTATTGGCCTCACTCAAGACCTCAAAACGGTCCTGAATCGGAAGCACTGCGTAGGCCGCTGCGAACTGGTTGGCGCGGTAGAAACGGTTCTTGTACCAAAAGAGCACGTGGTCGTCGACCACGAGAGTCTTCACCGGCGCCGCCTCATAGGCAATGAGGCACATGCGTGCCTTATACTGCCGAATCTTTCCAGTTCGGATCTCTTCTTTCGTACGCCGTATGTTTGGCAATACGACGTTCCCCAAAACCGTGATCCAATGCATACAGCTTGGGGTGAGATCTTGGACTGCGCAGTTGAACGCAAAATGGGCGTCTGTTCCCAGACGCTGAAGGAGAGACATCCCCACCTTTCGTGCCTGCTTCATGTATGAGCGGGCATGATTTTTCAACACAGCGGCCGCAGAACGAATCTGCTTGCTGCCCTGCGTTGTGCCGGAAACATCATCATCCCCCAGCATGTCAAGGGTAAGCTCGAACCCGAGCTTCTCCGCCAACTCCTCCATGCGAAAGATCTGGCACGCTCTGCGCATGTCCGATACCGTCGCCAACGACAGGCCGCATGCCAAGCAGATGAGCATGCCTTCAGGGAAGATCTTCCTGCACCTGGGGCATGTAAGTTCCGGCATAGCCAGAATTGACACATACCGCCAGCGTGTGAGGTTCCCCTCCACGTTCGGGTCAAAGGCCTCCTGATCAAATCGATCAGAACGGCGTTCCCGCGCGTCGTCAGGGGCGATCTCGAACCCAGCAGCCGTGATGGATGGCTTGCGGGCCACACAGAGGAGGTTCTTGAAGTCCAGCGGCCGTTGCTTGTGTCTTGGAAGCAATTCATCCACAACCTCATAGGGCGTCGGCACCGTCTTGAAGATCAAAGGCCTGCGGAGGGTGATGACATCCTTCCACTGAGGATATTCATCATCAAGCATCATCTTGAGGGACTCCAGGTCCGAGCGCTCGTAGCGATCCAGCTGCTCGTACTGCGGAGTGCCCTTCCGGGCCTCGTTCTCCTCCCAAATCAAGGCATTCTCGGTAGCCTTCTGTCGAAGATACTTCTTGATCCCGTTGTAGCCATGATTTGCCCAAAGGTATTGGGACTTTTCGCAATCGTAGGCGTACACCAAGCAATGGTTCGGGATCCAGTCCTCGCAGATCAGAGCTCCGGCCAAGGTTTCCACCAGGCGAATTCCATAGTGCAAAGCGCAGTCGTGTCGATGGCGATGCACAGGGGACGATTGGTCCTAACGCCTGGGTCTTTGCCTTCAATCTCCCAAGGCGCGTGGCGCGTCATATAGACGTGGCCTTTGCAGGAGACAGCGCCGGGGAAAATTCCCGTGCAGATAATCTGCTGAAGAGAGCTCCATGAAGTGTAATGGTAGATAATCCGAAACTCTTCAGGGACCTCGACTTCCGTCAGGTGTGGGTAGATGGGGACTTTGGGATAAAGCCCTTTTCCAAGCTCTTCCACACCGAACTCGTAGTCCAGCGAAATGATCTGCTTGACCAACGGCGCAGTGCCGACCTTGTCGATCAAAGTCTGATCATGTCCTTGGCAAGCCTTCACATGAGTGATGCGATACGGCATGTCCAAGGTCGTCAGTTCCCCGACAACGCCAGCCTCAATGCGGCACATGAACCGGTCCTGAGTTTTGAGAATCAGGTACAGGTCCTGGCGTGAGAGCTGGGCACGGTACCTCTTGCGCATGTACGAGTACATGTTCTCGAAGTTGAGGTACAGCTGGTTGTCAAACTCAGGGGGAATGATCTTGTGGTGCGGCAGCAGGTACTTGTGATCGTAGCCACGAAGAAGCCCAGAGATCCTCTTGGCAAAGCGGAAGTCGTCAGGGTTGAGACGTCCCAAGTCTCTAAGTCCTGGCAAGTCCGTGCAACGAATGTTGAAGTCTCTGCGCTCGCCCGTTCCCGGTGAGAAGAAGTACCACTTGGGGTACCCCGACGGTCGAAGAGGTGGATCAGCAGGAGGATGCGGTCCACCCGTTCCCGGGGGAGGAGCACTTGCCATAGGCGGCTCCTTCTTGGCGATCTTGGGTGCCGGCTCATTCGAAGGTGCGGCAGCGGGTGCTGCCGACTTCTGCGGTGGTGCCCTTGGTGATGCCTTTGCCACCATCGGTGGTGGTGCCTTGAAAGGGATTCCAGACTTGGCCATTGGCTGGTCCGCAGCTTCCGCTGGGAGCGATGGAGGTTCAGGCTTGGGAGAACCTACCATGCTCTTGGGCGTCGGCGGCGGACTCGGCTTCGGAGACGACATAGGAGATGTCCCCGTTCCTGTTGAAGTCATAGCAATCCTCGGCAACTGTGGCGCCTTCTTGTATGAAATCATTGTGGCCTGGTCCCTCGTCTTTGGCTTGATGAACTGTCCCACTGTATCCCCGATCACTTGTGCGATACCACTAGGGCTTGAGGCGGCTTCAGATGATGCAGCCTTCGCCTTGGCTTTCGACACAGTCTCAAGGGAGGCAGCGGGGTCACCCGTGCGAAGTTTCTCCTCCGCAGACTTGGGCTCCTCGAAGATCTCGCGTTCCATCTGCCGGTGCTTCTCTTCATCGTTGAGATCATAGCGGCGGATGATCACGGCTCCCTCATCAGTCATCTTGGTTGACTCCTGTCGAAGCTCAAGCTTCGTGGGGTCCCTGGTGACATCGGTGTCCAGGATGTTGACAACGCCCGAACCATCAAGCTTAAAATCCACAGCGTGAATTTTATTCATCTGGTGCGAGCGCAGCTTCCGCTGGCTGAGCAAGGCAGCTGAGCCTCCAACAATGGGGACCTTGAAGACAATCTCCTCCTCATCGTCGGGGTCATCGATGTCTCGCTCATCCGACACGCCTGGCAACCTGTCCAAAAAGGGTTTGAGGATGGCGTCAATGATCTCGCCATCCATCTCCGGCTCCTTGACCTCGTGAGGTTCAAAGTGCTCGGGTTCCCCCGGCAGCTCGGCATCCACTGATTCCACCATCTCCCAGCTGGCAGCTGTCCCAGCTTCCGAGCTTTCCTTCACCTGTGGAGTCATGTGAAGCCGTGCCTTTTCAGGGTCAACTTCGTTCGGGAGTCTTTGACCCTTTGGTCGGGTCTCTTTCACGTAGATCTCCCAACCATCGACGATCATGGAAACCATGACTTCCTCCATTTCCTCCCATTGCGGATTATTCTCCGGCAATGGGTGGGCCAGCGATTCCTCGCGGCGCTTCTTCATGGCTGCCACCTCGATCAGGCCTTTGCATGAGCGTAACCTGAAAAGATGGTAACCCAAAGCGCCAGCCTCAGAGTAGAATCGGATGGTCTGGAGGCGGTTGTGCTGGGTATTTTCCATGTGTTGTCCGTCATATCTCGTCGTACACTTGATAAGCGACGTCGCGTCCAGTACGCAAAGACCCCGCTTTCTCAAAGCCTCAGCCTCGCGGATCATCTGACGATCGTAGTCAGGATGCAATCCGTAGCCCCGGCCGTACCACGGCATGATGAGGACGATGTTCCCAACGTCGGGTCTGGTGGTGAGCTTGACCAGGTCGTTGAGAGCAGAAAAATGGGTGTTGACCCGCTCTTCCATGACATTGTTTGCGGCATCGCGTCGCCGCTGTGAATAGCACGCCATCTCCTGCGTGAGCCATTCGCACTGGATGAAACCGTAGTTCCCAAAGATATCGTTGCCGGCATAAGAGATGACAACGATAGCTGGGCGCGAGGTTCCCCTCCGCTTCAGACATTCAAGAGAGTGCTCGACGCCCTTGATGATGTCTGGTAAGCCACGACCCCATTTGAGGTCATGCCAGACCGTACGACGGCCTGGAGGAAGGAGATCCGGTTTCTCTTTGATGTACTCCCCGATGTTCCGGCGCGTAGACGCGTACCCATCGACCATGTCCACAAGTGCAAGCGACGAGTCACCTGCAAAGATGAAGTTGGCCTCAGGTTCCCCTGGGCATACCAATCCTCGAAGCGAAAAATTGGATACGCCGTCCAAGAGGTTTGCATCTTCCGGACTGACATCTTTAAGATATCCTTTGGCGATGACGTCGTTGTCGGGGTACTCCATGATGGCAGTCAAATCAGAAATGACATCGGCTTCATTGACCACACGGCACTGAGTGACCGAACGAAAGATGTTCGTGGTCAAATCCATCCATGCTCGGCCATTGGGACCCAAAGCGTCATCGGACACCGGTTCCCCGGGCCGGACACCAGCTGCATCCGCCGCAGCGGAGTAGTCGGCCTCCTTGACCTCGGCCTCCGGAAATCTTCGGTAGTAAGCCATCCCTGATGTTGATGATTTTGAAAGCGATACAGCACAGAGAGCGGTAGAAGTCGTCGATTTCGGTTTTGAGCTGGTCGCTGCAATGAAAGCTTGATGGATCATGTCCGTCATCTGAAAAGAGTAGGATTCCGTTTCTTTCAAATCATGACCTCTGCCTTGAACATGATCATGACTCCCATCACATGACAATCCATCAAATGCAGTGACAATTGCATCACAATCTGTTTTGATAGCCCAAGGTTTCTTTATTGAGACACCTTCTTTGTTGACAATACCAACCATGCATCCATCAAATGACACCTGAATGAGTTGATGTTTATCACAAAACTTCTCGACTCGTTCAAACTTCCAATAGACACAATGCGCTGGCCATTCAATAGCAATCTTTGGACTTAAATGACGTATAAGGTTGAGAAAACCGACCATTGAAGACCAAATCTTCTCAAATACAAATCTGTGATATTCAACTTTGAGTTTGGCTGATTCATGTTGCAAGTTCACATATGACCATGTTGTGCCGCCAGTGCAAGGGATGCTAATCCAAATCAAAACTGGACAAGGTTGAACTGTTGAACTGTTGGTTGCATGTACAACTTCGTTTCTGATGTCCATTCTATTCGACCTAGATGTAACGTCTCTGTCTTCGGTGCATCTGATGACAAAACAATCCTTTGAAAACTTTCTTGATCGATCACCAAGCTTTGAATCAGGTCCACAACAAAATTCAATGAGTACCCTGCTATGCGATGCCACTGAAGGGCAAGCAGGTTCCCCTGCGCGTTGCTGAGAACCAGACGTTGTAGAAGGTACAGGTTCCCCTGCGCAGGCTTTCATCTTTTGTTGCTCCTTCCGAGGTGGAGGCTGTGACGAAATACCCATCAATCGCAGAGCTGATTCCCACTTCTCTGAATTGGTGAAAGGCTTGGTGAGGATATCTGCTGCTTGAAGTGATGAACCAACATAGACCAATCTGAAATGTTTCCGTTTAAATTGTTCCGACAACCATGACAAGTTCAACCTTTGCGTTTTGTCTGTGTGTCTGAATGACGGTGACCTTCCACTCTCAAGAATCCGAATGGTTGCTTGGTTGTCCTCAAGGAAAATAACCTCAAGACTACCAGGTCCTGCCATGTACACACTTTCATCCCCCCGCTTTTCAGATCCAACATATTTGAAATCAGTTAATGCCGATCTTATTTCCCGTGATTCAACCCCATAGTCAACTTCATTCGGTCCGGGTATCCTAAAGACAGTTTTCCCAGTCCACTCGAAGTCATAGACCATGTCAGCGTCAGGAGTCGTCCAGTCCCATGTCAAATCAAATTCAACATCACCAGTTTTAGTTTTCATTATTGTGTACCTTTGCCTAGCTAATTCCTGAAGGTTCACTGGACAATCCGAATCAATCGGGTTATACAGCTTATTTCGGGGTTTAACATGGACTCTGGTAACTTCGTTGGTGAATGGAACGTGCTCCCAATAATCATCTTTGTTGTTTTTGGGGTTTTTGGCACGAGTTTCCACTCTGCGGGATTGCTTTTGTTGAGTGCTATCTCCCCCCGCGTGACGTATGACTGACCACAGGCAGGAGGAAGGTAAACCAACAGCACGCAAAGCAAGATTCGCCGCAGTGACTTCGGCCTCTGTTGATGACATAGCCGTCGAAGTCTGCTTCTTTGAAAAAGCTGTAAGTGGATAAAACGTGTTGGGTCCTACCAAAGCGAGAAGGCAACCACTTGTTGATCGATTGTCATGTTCCCCAGCATGGTCTGAATCTGCAAATAACCATGTCTTGCAAGCCTCAGGTGGGTCCCCAACAAAACCAACCATTGTTCCATCAAGGGTTGAATGTATGTAACACATTAATCGATGGAGACTCTTGTCGCAATCGGATGACCATTTGGTAACCCTACTTGCTAAACCCTGAGTGGCACGGAGAAGATCAAACCTAGCCATCCGTGCTGCGAACAGCACCTTCATCAACACACGTGATGCGATGGGCTGGAGTTCCCCCGAGCTTCTGCTTCATCCATGACTGGGCGAGCAATCTTGTCGTCGGGAAATGGTGTTGAAACTTTCTTGAACTTTACATTTGGTCCTGCTAGTTCGACATAGCGATCAAGACATTGTTGTAAAAATTGTCGCATGTCATATTCGACCGTGTTGACATTCTTTGTCATGCACTTGGATTTCTGTTGCTCAAGTTCGTCAAGAAAAGTGAATCCTTGTGCCCTAGCTGCTTTCTTTGCCCCAGATTTATCCCTTATCTTCTTTGCAGCTGCCAAAACTTTTGAAGGTTCTTTGATAGATTTGTCCACAAAGTAGGTTGATCCCGTCCAGTTGGGTTTTGAGATTCCATATCATGAACAAATTCTTTGGGTTCATCATTGCTTTGACAAGGTTCACACACGGTAAGCCGGCGCGTTCCCGCCCGGAAAGACGTATCGTCCTTCGGCTTGTCCTGGAACTTCTTGCGAGGTTGCAGGTGGTGATGAACACAAACTCCAAGTTCAGGCATGTGCTCCCAGTAGTCCCTTGTTCGGCGGGCCGGACTGGCCGGCTTACTAGAAGGATCTGGGATGCTGGCATCGAAGACATGGGCAAATGGGTGAGCACTCACATCCAATTTGACATATTGTTTGAAAACATGTTCACATCCAAGGTATCTTCCGGCATCTTCAGGAGTATCCATGTCGATTTGGGATGCAATTAACTTCCACCCTTCATCAATGTTCTTTGAAGGTCCTGACATCTTGAAGTCATCGACATATACACCAAGCAACAACTTCAATTTTGGATGCCAAAACATTGACGGCCAACATTCTGGATACAAGGGATGAAATCCGACTGCATAAAGGGCTTTCTCACAATGACGTTGCCATAGACCCCCCGAATCAGGGTGACCATACAATGCCAAAATAAGAAGAACAACCGGATCCTTGTAAACACCAATCCATTCTTTCGGCCATCTGTTTCTTGGCAATCTCATCCAAGTTAAAATACCTTGCATCAATGCCTGGGTGTAAGCCTGCTTTCCATCACCTTGTGATGTCCGGTTCCCCGGCATGGAGCCATAAGCATCCAATGCTTTTCCTGCCTCCATGTTAGCCGGTGAACTTCCGAGCTCCGCGAACAAAGCAACATCCGCCGCTTCGTCCTTGACATTGTTTCCTTGAAACACGGTGCGACCCTTAAACTTGCGCATGGGGTCACCCTGCGGTAGCTCACTTCCCTTCTCGACACAAATCTCGAAGATCTTACCTACATGAACTTTAGTTTTGTTCTTGATGGCTTCCCTTGAAACATCATCCCATTCCCTAACAGTGGAGTAATCCCATGCACCTTTACTAGTAAGGTTATTCCATTCCTTATCAAGTGCAGCTTGGGCAGCAGGAGTGTTGTTGATCTCCTTCTGTCCAACGGGTCTGGCCACGAGTGCATTGGAAAAGTGAAAGCATGAAAGCTCTGACTGGTCCTTTAGCTTATCTCTATGGCAATGGTTTCCACCATGCGAGCCCCCCGGATGAAAGGTGACGGGCATTGCGGGAATGAAATTCTCGTCGGATGTGACTTCATGCTTGGATTGTGGCACAGCTGAAGTGGCTAAACGATCAATAACCCTGTTATACTTACGTTCCTTGGCAACTGCAGCATCATGCTTCTCGGTTGCCTCTTTCAACAAGGCTTCACGCTTGGCCCTCTCTCTGGCCGCTTTGGAGGCCCCCCGCCAAAGAAATGTTGGAATGTCCTTTGGTTTGGAGGAACCTTTGTATCTTCTTCCCTTAAAACCACTAGAGTCGTAGTATGAAGGGTCATCCTTTGAGATATACTCGGTACTACCTGTTTTAGGATTAATGACTTCAATATCATCAGATTCGAGTCCAACTTCCCGCATCAACTGTTCAAATTCCTCTTCGCCCTCCACCGGTCCTGGCTCAGCATTTTTCCTCGGAGACACCAAGTCTTCGATTGTCTGAGCATCCATCTTCTTGGGATCTGATGGAGCATCAAGGCTAAGAGCATCATATAAACCTTCCCTAATAGCCTTGTATCTACCTTTCAAAGGATAAACAAAAGGTCCATCAGGTACAGTGAGTTGGTTGACACGGACAACTTGAACTGCTTCGTTGAATTCTTTCTCCATGAGATCCTTCAATGATGCCACTAGATACTCATTTCTCCAAATGAAACCTGGTTGCATGGCATATCCCAAAAAGATACCTGGATTCGAAGTTGGATCAAAACGCAAGTCCTTCTTGGGTTTCAACTTGGGTCCAGTCCAATAATCAATGCGAGCCCCAAAAGGAATGTTGGGACCCTTAAACTTTTCCCCAAAACAGGAGACAAAATTTCAGGGTGGTCCTGGATGTTATGTGCCATACACCAATGTCGTGCAGCATAACTCCAATAGGAGTGGTGAAGTCCTGCCTGCTCAAGGTTCACTCTAGTCCCTTCAAGTACGGACCTAAGATTCCTCTCGGCGACTGCGTTCGACTTAGAGACATATGCAACACTAGTGTTTTGTCTCCACCCAACTTCTCGACAGGCGAGCTTGATGGATGGTGCGGCATCGGAGTAAAACATTCCGACTTCTTCACCAGGTGCGACAAAATGCCTAAAAGCTAAAACACAATCTTTGGCATGGCTTCTAGCTGAAGGATAAATCCATCTGAAGTTGGTAGCAACATCTTTCATGACCATAGCAACCCTGTCACCATCAATTGACTGTTCGTTGGCATCCCTAGTCACAAGATGATCCCCAGTGATGTGATCCCCAAACTTGTTGGATTCAACAGTCAAAGATTCCCCCTTACTTCTTTTGGTTGGTTTGTACATCTTTGCACACTTGCATGTTTCACAAAAGGGGTTCTTTGGGGTATGTGTCATCATGTGCCTAAGAGTCCTGGCCTCTTCTCGAAGTGCAGCTTCACCACGATCGACTGCTTTAGGTTCAGGTAGTTGAAGGCGACCGTCAACTGGTTCTTCAGGAGCTTCGCCCTCGTCTTCCGAACCCTCCATGACATCAGGCGTCATGGCTGCAGGAGGTCCTGGAGCGAGTTCACCAGGGAAGAACTCCTCAATGTCGTCCATGGCGTGACCGGGAACTTCATTGTCATCGGCAATGGAGGCCTCATAAGGTTCTTCAACCTCTTCGACCTCGTCCTCAGACTCAGTTCCAACTGCTGACATGCGAGACCTTCGAACAGGTGAGATGATAGGCTTGCCGTTCCCGGCAGCGGAGTCCCATGAAAACGGAATCCCTACTGCAGCGGGTACTTGGCCATCTCTGGATGGAAGATACGGAACATAATCTTTAACTTCAAGTTTGATTTTAATTCCATCTTTCTTTCTAAAATACGGGCGACTAAAACTTTTCCAAACAAAATCCCATCCATCTTGAATACATCTCATCCTTACCGATATTACAGCCGGGGTGTCGGGAAGAACATATGGATGAACTTCTTTGTCGATGCAATCAATATGAACAGAAGCTTGTTGGTCAGCTGATTGAGATCCATTTGCAGTGATTAATTCAAGGGGTTCATGCGAGTGATACACAACATCTTCGGGAATCATCTTACTGCAAACTAGGTCCTGTGCACTACCAGTATCGGCAATCCATGCAATCTCAGCAGGTGCATTACGCTGCTGGGACGGCATATGTCCTGGCAGGGCATTCAGGTCGGAACGGATGCAATGACGACAGCCTATATCACTGTCACATGCAAAGTTGCATTTGCAAGATTTCCCGTGCAACTCTCGAAAGACAGCTGATTGCAACATTTGTGCTGCGAGTATTGCATCACTCTCTCTAGCCTCGATCGCATCTTTACGAGTACGATCGTCACTTGTGATGCGAACTGGATTGTGAGTTCGATGTTTGGCTTGACACGGATTCAAATTGCAATCATGGCTAATGGGAACTTCGAAGATTTCATCGTTGCCCCCAAATGAAACAGTGCGATTGGGTGTAACTGGCATGGCAAAATGTTGGTTGAGAAAATGCGGAGAGGCGATGCCTTCCGGCACGCGATGAGTACTGGTCGAAGGATTGACGACTGCGACCATCATCAGAGCGCGCATCAGGCAAACTGCAGCTGAGCCAGAGGAAGCTGGTTTTCCCCCTTTGTCTTTGAGACTCTGAGAGCCTCTCGAGGAATTGGAACCTCGGCTGGATGATCTTGAACGATCACCCTTCTTCTTATTTTTTCTCTTCTTTTTCTGGCTCTTTCCACGCTTGTCATCTTTGGTAGATGGAGCTGCAGGCTTTGGAGGGTGTTGGAAAGCACAGTCATTACCACGTTGACATTTGCCTGCCTTCCAAAATTTACAGACTTGGTTCCTAGATCCTGGAGACAAAGAACGACCACTGCCTCTTGACTTGGATCTAGACTTACCTTTCTTGCCTCCGCCTTTTCCTTTGTCAGACTTTTCATGTTTATATCGGCAATCTTTCCCACGAGTGCACTTGCCAGCCTGGAAGTCGTAGCAAATGCCAGTGGGTTTGCCCGCAGACGAAGGTCTGGTGGGCGCTGGGGTGGCGTCTCTCTTGCCTGAAACAGACTTCTTTGTAGCTTGACGCATCTTTTCAAGACGCTTTCTCTCGAGGTAATCCCTAGCAGCTTTCATGAGAAAATCATAAGAGCGGTTGGGTTCCCCCTCCGGTGTGCGATCATACACGGCCAGATCATGAGAGAGAGACTTGAAGTTCTTGATGGCGTTATGGAAGTATGTTTGCTTCCACATCATGTCAGGCTCGGAAGTCATTCCAGCGATCACAGCGTCCCATCGGGTGATGAAACCTCTGAGATCTTCATTGACTAAGGTAACAGCCATGAGGTCCTCAATGTCATACACTGCACCATGCTTTCTACTCGTGCTGAAATGCTTATGAATCATGAGCAATGCTTGACGTCCCCTAGCTGGTGTCCCTGACTTGGCTTGTTCTTCTTTGAAAATGTCAAGTTGCCGTGCAAAGTCCCCTTCGCAGATGTTGGTAAGCGAAGACATGAGCTTTGCATCAAGGGTCACGAACTTACCTGAGTCCTTCAAGGCATCGACGGACTGGTCCGTCTTGAACACTTCTTCAACCCATTGAAAAGCTAGGTCAGGTTTAGCTGAAGCTGCTATTACGGCATCCCTTACTCGGATTCTCCAATTACGATAATTTTCGGGTTGAGGGAACTTAGGTACTAGGATCCTATCAGACTCTTTGGCCTTATTATCAGTAGTCCTAGAACGCTCTAAAGCCCTCTTGACCTTTCGTGCAAAGGAACTCTCAGAATCCGAACTGGACGTGGTAGGCGATGAAGATGATGATGGGGAAGATGAAGGATCCCGACGACGTCGGCGTCTGGATCTTCCACGGCTGGTCTTGCGACCTTTCTTTTTGTCTTTCTTGTCCTTGCGACCTCTGTTGTCACTGAAGTCATCATCACCATCGTCATCATCAGGTGGTCCACCACCAGGAAGCCCTGGAGGCTTCAAAGGTTCTGCCATAAAGTGCTCGTCATCCGCATCGGATGAATGCTGCGGGTTCTTCTTTCCCTGAACCAACTCCTCAATGACGGGCCTGGAAGGTTGAGATGTCCCTGGATGGGGTTGTCCTGGTCCATAATGAATCATCAGTCCAGGAGTTCCCTCCAGAGGTTGAGTTGAGACTTTAAGTTCCGGATAAGCTCCTTCTGCTCCTTCCGAAGCTTCTCAATCTCGGCCTCGAAGTCTTTCTTCTGAGATTCAGCCATTCTTTTCATGTCCAATGTATATTGGTTCATTGCATCAATCTGAGTGCGGTACTCTGCAAGTTCCGAACGAGCTGCCTGCAGATCAGAGTTGAACTTCTCCGCAGACGATGTTGCGATACCTGCATTGTTGACGACATGTGTAAGTTCGGCACTCAGTTCCCTGATGCGATGATCCTGCGCTTGGACTTGCAGTTGAGCAGCCTTCTGCTCACTCATCGCTTGGGCGGCCTGTTCATTCAACAAAAGGTTCTTCCTGGAAATCTCGTCGGCTGCTTGTTGCTCAATGCTTGTAAGTTGATCTCGAGCTTCACTCACAAGCTCCAGACGTTGACGTTCCATGACCTCAGAGTGACGGACGTTGGCCTCACTCTGTAATGCCTGCTGTTGAGCAGCCATCAATTGGTTCGCCAGGCCTGGGTCGAGTCCCTGTTGTACCACTGCCACATGGGCGGTACGCTGATCAACACTGTTGAAGTTGATGGTGTTGAGTTGACTAATGTCAACGCTCGCATCCAAGACACCTGGCATGTTCCTGCGTGGATCATGTCGGCATGGGTCAAAGTCTTCGTCCAGGTAGCTCATGTCGCCTTCTGTCGTTGCCGCGCCTGAGTGGATTACCACTTCCTCAGGTTGTGATATGTTTGCCAGTGCCAATGCAGCCGTGACGTTCCCGCCCGGGACGGGAAGCGTAGGAGGATTGGACATGGCGAAAAGAGGAAGAGCGAAAAGCGTGAAACAAAGGAAATCAACCAATCGCTTCGCGATACGGCTGATAACCTGTAGAAACGGTATAAAAGCCGGGTTAAACCACTAATACCAGTTACTTAGACAACCTGCCCACGGCACTATTTCTTGAGCCATAGCCACATGGTAGCGAGGGTGAAATGACCTATACTAGGAG
>Ga0126342_10013953_pt1 | contig 14205 bp, 11 predicted proteins | sample Cyp1metagenome_FD_92528 | JGI IMG/M metagenome (GOLD analysis project Ga0126342, IMG submission 92528) | Coral microbial communities from Lord Howe Island, Old Settlement Bay, Australia - Cyphastrea 1 metagenome | ecosystem: Host-associated > Invertebrates > Cnidaria > Coral ...
AGACAGAGAGACAGAGAGACAGAGAGACAGAGAGACAGAGAGACAGAGAGACAGAGAGACAGACAGACAGACAGACAGACAGACAGACAGACAGACAGACAGACAGACAGACAGACAGACAGATAGATAGAGAGACAAACAGATAGACAGATAGACAAACAGATATATAGATAGACAGATAGACAACTGCAACTGTACTACACCGCACTACAACTACAACTACAACAACACTACCACTATAGCTACAACTTCAACTACACTTCAACTACAACTACCAGTACACAACCCTACAACTAAAACTGCAACTACAATTGCCACTGCAACTACAACTACAACTGCAACAGCTACTACAACTACCTACAGCTGCAACTGCAACTGCAACTACAGCTGCAGCTACCACTACAACTGCAGCTTCAACTGTGCTACAACTGCAGCAACTACTACAACTACAACTACAACTTCAACTACACTACTACAACAACAATTACCGCGACACTACACTACAAATACAGCTACAACTACGCTAGAGCTACAACTAGAGTTACTACTACGACTACAACTCTTACAGCTATTGCAACTACTACAAGTACTACAATTAAGAAAAGTACAGCTTCAACTACACTACAACTACAACTACAACCACAACTACAACATTACAACTTCAACAACATCAACTCCACTACAGCTACAACTACAACTACATTGCACTTCGCTACACCACACTACATCCTGCAGCATCCTGCATTTGTGGGTGAGGTGACCTAGTCAGCATTATGTATGACCATTAACCATCAATATAACCATTAATAACCACAATTATTAACTATTAAACCATCAATATTCCCATCATATTCCAATTATATTCCCATACATACCATTATTAACCATGATTAACCATTATTAACCATTAACTGGTTGGTGGTTTCAACCCCTATGAAACATATTAGTCAGTTGGGATGGTTCTTCCCAGTATATGAAAAATAATCCAAACGTTCCAAACCACCAACCAGATTATTAACCATAGATTATCCATGATTAAGCACAACTAACCAGATTATTGACCATAGATTATTAACCACAGATTATTAACCATAGATTATCCATGATTAACCATTAATAACCACAACTAATGCTTGCTTCTGCTCTGCCCTTCCCGGATCGACGTCCAGCAAGCGCTGCTGCGCCGCATCGCGCGCCGACAAGGCGTCCATCTCAAGGACTTGGACCACGGACACGGCGTCGTCCTAGGAACTGGTGCAGAAATGGGAGGTTTAGTGGAGGTTTAATGGGATTTCATGGGAACTTTATGATATTCCAACAACCATTATAGTCATAATAAAAACTGTAAGGTTTGATTGTTTGTCCCAGAACGAAGTATTTTTGTGTTTTTTTCTAACGAACATGTGAGATTTTACTACTAACTCTGGGATTCATCCATGGGATGTTACAGATATGGAGAATTTGCGCCAAACATATGGATTTAGCCTCTGGTTATGACTAACATCACCATGGAAAATCCACCATTTTCAATAGGTAAACCTCTATTTCTATGGCCCATTTCCCATGGCTATGTTGAATAACCAGAGGCTAAATTAAATGGATTTTACCCTCCAGTAAATTAATTTAAACCCTCGCAGATAGGGGTCGGAAGATGAGTTTCCACGAAGAATGGCTTATTTTCAGGGTCTGTGTTAATTTACCAAAAAGGGTATATGATTTCATCAAAAGAATGTGGCTAGCTGATGTCAGCTAAGTTGGTTCCACTGAGTAGCTGGACTGTTGGGTTTATGGTGCTGGGAAAGCTATAGTTGGAAGGGTTCACAAACCAACAAACACAGCTAAGGGCACCACGTTGCATGATTCCACTCTGGGCAAACTATCTTGATTTCTTGGCTGATATGCTGATTATATATTTAGTTTGGGATTTACACCAAATTACTATACAGTAAATCTGGGCAGCTCACAATGTAATGATTTCTTACCAGGCAAACCCACAAAAACTTGGGCAAATGCTGTAATGCATATTCCTACACTGAATGAGGATGATTTTCCTTACTTGTCATCACATGGTGAGCCAATAATTGAAGTCAGCGGTGAGTCAACAAATGATATCAATCAAACGTGAGGGAACCCACAAGAAAGGGTGATATCAAGCAATTGAAACAGTGAGGATTTACCGCAACTACCCCTACCATTAACAAAACTAGGGTTAAATGGGCCCATGAACCAACAGACGTTCAGGACTATGAAATTGGGGATCTGAACCAGCAAATGCGGACTTAGCCATGACAACGTTGGAGCTTATTTTTCTGTTTCTTATAATCTGGTCGCTAGGCCCTAGGCGCTCAAATGTATGCAAGCCCCGCATAAGTCAAAAGGGACGCATCCCGACGAGTGAAAGCTTCATTGGAAGTAACCCATGCACCCACTGTCAGAAGTCCCATGGTACAGTGGGTGCATAGTTATCGCAATAATAAATAATAATGACAGTGGCTCGGGATTGGTCTCGGGCTGCAGCTTTGGAGGATCTGGTCAACACCTGAAAAAGTCGGACCCAGTCTTCGAGGATGGACAACGACGACAAGTGTCTGTCACGGCCTTCGGACTTCACTATCTTAACCCCAGATCTGAAGTTTTCGTTTAGGAATGCAATGTGCAACGACTAAGATGCGACGACTGCAGTGTTGCCTTCCCTTCCACAGTTCACATTTGAAGAGACCACAAAGCCTATGGCCACCAGAGAGTAGCTAAGTGTGATTGGTATATGTAGTTTTGCGGCAAGTCTCACCATTATATCCCATTATATCACAATCCTTGCTGATATAATACACACTTGCTAGTTAAAAAAGACAATATTCCTATGTTTGGTGGGCTACCCTCTGTTAAACGTTCACATAACTATGGAAAATTGACCCATTTTTCATGGAAAAAATCACTATCAATGGACATTTTCTATGTCGCAAACTGTTAGTTTACCAGGTTGGGTAAATCACCATTAATTCACTATTAACCATTAATAACCCCCATTAATCACCATTACTCACCATTTTCCACTGGTGAAATCCCCATTTGCCAAGTTAGTCACAACTGTCATTACCAGGCCGGGTACCCAGCATTTCAGTTGTGACGTCGCGGCTTGGCAACGACCAACTTACCCAGCATAGGAAACAATCACCGAATCGCTGGGTTGAGAGTCGTCCGTCTATCCCCAGGAAAAAACCCGAAAAAACATGAAGAAATATACCGAAATCAGCATTTAGTTGGTTTACAATCCTATGATAACCATATCTAATCCCCTGAAAAAAACAACAACATGTTTCACCATGTTTCCACAGTTTTTGCTGGTTAAAATCCTATAAACATCACCATTTTGATGCTTAAACACCCACAGTTTTTTCACTCCATCCCTGCAGACGGTTTCACCCAGCATCTGGCCGAGCGGATGAGGATGCCGAGCGATCAGCTTGCGCGGGGATCTGCGGGCAGATTCAGGGTGTTTTTTGGCCAGGAAAAAATGGTTCAAACAGCAAGAAAATAAGGTTTACCAAAAAACTTTTGGACTTAACTGACTTGACCACCAAACATGGTGATTGTAAGGCACAATCAACATGTGATATGAGAAACAAACTTGATGTTCTCAGCATCAATAATCGGAACATCAAAAATATGTGATTTCACCACCGAAAAGTGGTGCCCAGTGCAAGAATTGGATCTATCCAAGAAGAAATGGTTGAGAAGCTCCAAAAAAACATCATTGTTGGTAGTTCAGAAGCCCTCAATAAATCTGGTTGGTGGTGCAATAACCATCTTGAAAATGATGGACTTTGTCAATGGGTTTCGGATGACATCCCATATATCATTAAAAATAGAAAATGTTTGAAACCACCAACCAGAAATCATTCTTACTAGGGATCTTCACCTTTTTTGGAGGTTGTTATGTTGTTGGTGCAGTTGGAATCCTCATGATCTTTCAGTACTTCTGGGTTGCCCAAGAGCCCTATCCTGTTGTCTTGGACCATATCTGTGGTTAAGCTTATAAAGACCCTTCCAGGAAGGAAATGAGGAGATACCATGGGCAACATTCATACCCTCTGGTAAACATACAAAAAACTATTGAAAATTGCCATTGAAATAGTGGATGACTACTCATAAAAAATGGTGATGTTCCATGGTTATGTAAACGTTTACCGGAGGGTATTTCTCATGATTTCTCCATGAGAAAGGTAGGACGTCTCATACATCACAGAACATCACCCCACAACCACCCAGAACTGCCAGAGTTGTACCAAACGCTCAGAAATCCAACATCTTGGTCGATTCATCATATCAAAAGACCTACATCTTTGGCGTTCAAATCTTAATTCCTGTTGGTCCAACTTTTTGAGTGATGAATTCTCGATGTGTTCGCTATTTCTGCATCAACATGGGGCATATTTTTCCGTCAAACCTCGGAAAGGTATGAAAAAATCCCAAACGGGAACTGATCACCAATCTCTATGGTTAATCTATGGTTAGTAATTGGTATAACAATACCCTGGTTAATTGATTGCTATAGTTAATTCAATGGGAATTTCAGGATCCTAAAATGGAGGTACTGTACCATGTCAGGCCATTTTGCTGTGATATTCCCTTACATGGGCCTAAAAAATAGGCCTTATATATGGTAGGTACCTCCAATCAATCGGTTCCTGAAATGGCCGTTGATTATTGGATGATTTCGGATAAACCATCGATGTAAAGATCGGAGCTGTTATAATTTACCCAGCAACATTGAGGTAACACGCGTTAAACGCAGCAACTAGCCATTGAACACCCAGCGAAAACATTAATTAAAACAAGCCAAGACCTAAGTGAATCATGATAACCATGGCTATAGCAACCCATTCACGAGCAACACAGGGATAACTTACGGGATAACTATCAATATTAAAAATATAGGAATTTTTGATATCCCTGATAATCATCATTTTTTACTATTAACTATTGATAGGGATATCCCTGTATAACTGGTTGGTGGTTTCAACCCCTCTGAAAAATATGAAAGTCAGTTGAGATGATTATTCCCAATAAAGTCATAAAAATCATGTTCCAAACCACCAACCAGTTAACTATCATATATAATAATAAGATATCATCATGTTTTACTATAAAATCAGGAACATCATAATCATCGTCATATAACTACTAACTATTGATAGGATTTTTTTTTCCTATATAACTATCATATACCCTCTGGTAAATTAACATAGACCCTGGCAGATAGGGGTTGGAAGACTAGTTTCCATTAAAAATTGGTGATTTTCAGGGTCCAACTGTTTATTTACCAGAGGGTAATCATAAGACATCATCATGTTACTCTTTGCCTCGCAGATCCTCCCATTTTTTGGGGAAAAAATCCACCAGTGCTCGGATCCAGGCCTGCACCCACATGGCTTGACCCCCAAAGGCATTCTCAGGGATGGTCACATCCACCTGCGCCACGGCCGGGTGTCCAAGTTCACGTTGGGATGCCACTTGGATATAGTGCCAATGACAATTTTTTGATATATCTATTAAACATCTATAGGTATATTTGTAGTATCTATAGGCACTAAATAGATATAGGTATATCTATATAGGTACATACTGTAGTATCTGCCTATCTATGTAGTACCTATAGGTATATCTGTAGTATCTATAGGTATTGGATTTACATACCCTCTGGTAATGACTAACAGTTTGCGACATAGAACATGGCCATTGAAATAGTGGATGACTACTCATTAAAAATAGGTGGATTTTCCATAGTTATGTTAGTTTACAAGAGGGTAGGACTTATGGATATGTCTAGTGACAGTAACTATTATATATCTATATATCTATAGGTATCTCTATAGATATATCTGTATCATGATTTATAAGTCTATAAATAGTTCACATATCTCCAACTATAGATATACTTATGGTGGATATAATTAGATATAACCAACAGACATAACTGGAGGGGCCGGCATTGGGATGCATTGGGTAAATAGGTTTTCTGTGGTTTATTCTTGGATTTATTGTGGGATGTGTATACATGGATACCCTGAACTTGTCGGGATATGTCGGGACATGCCTTTCTTCTCATCAAGTCGGTATGGGTCAAGAAAGTGAGGTACAATCATTCTGAAGCTCCTAAGCCATCCATTTTGGGAGATGCTAATTTTTTGAGCCAATGGGCCATAGCCAAGGGTGACACATTCTTGAAATCCTTCTAATTAATTTCTCTTCATCTTCAATGTGTGCTGCTATCTGCTGTCCAAACATCATGGCCACTTTTGGATTTGCAATTCTTAGCCGGTTAGGTTGATATACCCTCTGGTAAACTAACATAACTATGGAAAATCACCATTATTCATTGGAAAATCCACTATAAATGGTGATTTTCCATAGCTATGTTAGTCATTACCAGAGGGTATGTAAATCCAACAGATGATGGCAGAAGATGAAGTTCTACTAAACTAGAACTAGATGTCCAAGGAGAGCAGATTTGAGAACAACACATGGATGACCTGAGCGAGATGGAGTCACCAGCAAAAAGACTCTATATAAGCAAAGAAAAGAACGGTGAAAATGAACTTAAATGGCCTCCAGACCAACAAGCATGGATGCGAAAGCAAATCAAATGGTGACCTTATGTGACCTTGTCTACACAGATTCACAACTTTTGCTTCACTCCGACTCACGCTGACAGTTTCCTGCACGGTTGAGTTTGACCAACCTAAGGCCTAAGCAGTCTGATGTCCCATGTGCCGCTGTTCGATTGCGAGCCTATCTCCATCACGGAGCAGGCTTTCAGCACAAAGTGCACGAGGCAGCGTCGCGCTTGCCTGACCTCACACTTGAATGAGGCATGGTGTATCGTTCCGTGAAAGTCGAACTGCGCAGCATCTTCGTCTTCGACAACGCTGTGCTCCCCAGCGCCCTGTGGGTGGTGTGGGTCTCTTGCATTGCACATGTACAGTGCAAATGCATTTCCTGGATGCTCTTCGTCCACATCACAAGCAATCTAAGATTGTCCGAGCACATCAAGACCATGCAGAAATCTCGCGCAGTACTAATATGTGCTTGCTTCAGTTTTAGGCTGCTGGGTGCTGTATTCTTTCAATGGTCTTGAAAGTTCAGACTAGATCTGCTGTTCCTCTCTGAGCGATCATGAATCATAAAAGTGGGTTTGTCTGAAAATGGCATACCTCCCATTTATACAATGGTTTATCAGAGTTTTCTCGATTAAAATGATGATAATGATAATGGTAGTATGCTCCCACTGCATCCTGTTGTGTTTCGTCGCTGAATCCCCATGAAAAAATCATGGTTAAACCACTATTTTCAACAGTTTTCATTGAAAAAACATCCCAGCGTCTCCTAACTCATTGATGAAATTCCATACCCTCTGGTAAACTGACATAGCTACTGAACATGGCCATAAAAATAGTGGATCTACCATTAAAACCATGAGTGGATTTTCCATAAGTATGTAAACGTTTACCAGGTTGGGTAACTTTAATCTGGTTGCTCCAATGATTATCCTCCCATATCATCTCCGCATGGCTTGGTGTTGCTGGCTAAATCCCCAATACATAACCACGGTATCACCATAATATTCACCACCATGGTAGTTGTCTGATGGTAGTTTCATCCATGAACGTTTTGGTCCATATTATGGAACATGATGGTGTATATTGTGGTGATACACTGCTAGCCAGAATTTCCTGACCTCACTATATAACATATTGTTCACCATGTTAATTATTCATTCTATATAATTCTAGTTAAAATTTCAATGAGTTTGGGGAATATCAATGATAACCATTGTATCAGCATAGTAATGCTTTTATTTGATGGTAATTTCATAATGAATTCGATCTAATAATCCAATAGGTATAATATGGTACAATACTATCCAATCTTCCAAAATCTTGTATGAATAACCATGGTATCACCATAACAACCGCATTTCTTAACTGATACCCTTTGGTTATTTAACATAGCCATGGTATAGATGGCCGATTTATATACAGTAGATGGTTTACCTATTAATAGCATGGTGGATCTTTCCATGGCTATGTGACAAATAACCAGATGGTATATAGATTTAATCTATAGTTAATGGGATTATCATATATAAACTATATATATATATATATAGATAGCTGGTAAACATTAACTATAAACTATATGTTCATCCATGAGTCTGGAACATTTTCCCCCAGCCTCCAAGCATCTCCCTCAGCAGCCCCAGCCTGTTGTCCGTCCGGCCCCTGCACGCGAATCACCTGCCCCGGCCGGCTGCCGTGCGGCACCACCACCCGAAAGCCCGGGAGCGCGGGGGCGGCAGGCGCGGAGCCGCGGCTGTTGCGGGGGGTGGTACCTGGGGCACTGGGCAAGGCATGTTTGGATGGAAAAAGTGGCTGATTTTACTTGAATTTACCAAGTTGGGTGGGAACATTATAGTTTCTTTTGATGGGAATTTCGGTAAACTCAGATTTTTGGATGATGGAATGCGCTCTTCTACTGGATAAATCACTATAGTTGTTTAAAGATTGTACAGTGCAAGCAATCTGCAGCTATTGCTGGTTAAAACATGTTAAAACGCTGCAAGAAGATGGCCAGGAGCTGGGTGGATATTTTGTCTGGAAGCAGTTGGAAAATACAGAATGCTTGTCAAGACATCTGATTTCCACCAAACTTTTATCCACAGTTTTGGTACAGACTGGGACAGTTGAACAATTCCACGATCTAGTTCTTTTTCTTACTACCTGCTTGGTGAAAGCACGATGGTTCTCAAGCTGGTTCTCAAACTCCCGTGCCATTGATCCCCATCGGATTGCTAAGAATGAACTCAGAATGACTCGACAAATCTCGACAACCAACTTTGCAAAAAACATGGCTGCAAAAAAACAACACACATCATATACCCACACATTTTCTCCACAGATTTTTATGGATGATTCAAAAAATCAATCCGTTCAAGCCATCCAACCCATCCAGCAGCTATCCAGGTACAAGTCCTGAAAACGCCAAGCGGCTGCGTTTCGCAGATCCCTTGTCCTTCTTCCCCAGAAGCAAATCCCTGCGCCGATCATCAATCCATCGCTGGGATTTAAGGATCTTCTCGATGGATTGATATGTTTGATGGATATTTTTGTTCTGGATAACACCAAAAATAGATGGTTATGATATGATTCTGTGGATGGTTGCGAAATCATTTTATGGATATTTCATGGAGAACACCAAAAATAGATTTTGATACTGTGGATGGAAGAAGAAATCCTGCACCACTTGGATGGTTGAAACCCACTCCAAAATGGGATCTTTGCCACCAATCAACTGGTGCAGGCTTTTGCAACCATCCACAGTAGGTTTTGGCTCATGACCAAAAATTGTTTCCGAATGTGATCGGGGATCGTTCCACTCGTCAACAACAATACATACTATGTTTTTGGCATAAGTGTGTTTGTAACTCTCTCGTAGCCACCGGTAGTTCTACCCAGCCTCTACAGTATGTTGAAAATGATCCTCCAAGCATGATATCTCAGACATCCTTGCAAAAAATATAGATGTTCAGCTGGATAGCAGGCATACTGCTCCATTTTTTGTGCATAATCATAGCTTCTTGTCGAACTTTCAATGGAGCTGACGGGGAAAAATCTTCACCGGAAACCAGAGTTTTTGCATAAATTAAACCCAGATTTTTTGGGTTTTCCTGCAGATTTTCCCAGCAAATTTAAGGGGAACATCCAGCCGCACTCAGCTGTTGAATATCCAAGGCTCAACTCCTCTACAAAAAAAACACGGTGTTTCACCACGCCCAACCATGGATACCCTATACTCTTCACCAAGGGGCAGCCACATTTCATATCATTTCTACCATGATGGAGGTTTCCGAAGACATGGAGGTACCCCTAGTTCTCATCCATTTTAGATTGGGATTTTCCATGATAAAACATCCAGCTATTGGGGTACCTACATTTTAGGAAACCTCCTAATATCTTGATGGTGAAGTCCACCCGGGTGTTCGACGCCTCAACGTCTGCGACGTCGAGCGGAAGACCATGGTGTCGCGAAGGCCGCAGGTGTGCAGTTTTCCGTGACGGTTTTTATGGTTTGTAACTGTAGGTTCATGCTCACTATCCGAAAACATTTGTAACTCTAGGTTTAAACCATACTGATGACTTACTTCAATCATTTTTATGGTGTGTAACTCTAGGTTTAGGGTAAATGGATTTGATTTGAAGTCGAGATGGACTGAACTCTACTTGTCTTTCTAGGTCAACGGTCCATATTCACCGGAGAATTCAAATCAGCATTGATTCCCGGCATTCGATCTACAGATTTCAGATTTTTTCAAAGATGGGTCCAAATCATTATATCATAATGAAGGTGTTCATTGCGTGTATCCTGTCACTTTGAAGATCATTGCATGAAACTATTTTTGCCTGAGATCTTTCTTGCGTGAAAAACTCTAGTTCCCGATGCCAGAAAAACCCTGGGGTGCATCCCAGCAAATCGATCAGATATCACAACCATCTACTGTACATAGTATCATGTCATGATCTCATGTTATAGATGGGTTCTAAAATGTTATAGATGGTTATAACATTGCTTTATCTGTATGTATATGAATGCAACACCCCGAACAATATGTGAATTAGCTTCGGTTCAAAACACCAGCGCGGTGCTCAAAGCTACCAGATCTACAAGTGCAGGTGACTTGGCGATGTTTTTTTTTCCATGGCCAAGGCGCGAAAGGATGTCCCGAAAAGTTTCATCCAGTTCGATCTCACATGGGATAGCAATCCCCGAAAAAAAATGTAGATCAGTGTGAAACAAACCAAGATGTTTTAGATGACATTTACTTCATATTTCCAGGTTTCTCACATTTTCTCACTTTCTATCTTTTCGGGGGCTGCTATAATTTGACAAACTCAAAGTAAATGGGATGAATTAGGAGATTAACTCTAAACAATGGGATTTAACAACAGCCAAGCGGGGAGATCTGCTTAATGAGATACAATGGGAGAATATGGGAGAATCATCTAGTTCTATGGAATCTCACATGGGTTCATTCTTCTTGCCATTTAGAACAGGCTGGAATTACAACACAAAACGGACAGGACAATCTAGGCCGAGTCTGAAATGGGTCAAAATCAAAGACATCCCACCATTGAAGTCTTCTGCTGTGGTCGAACAATTTTGACCCTCAGCTTTTCTGGTTGGTGGTGACTTAACCATCTTGAAAAATGATGGAGTTCGTCAATGGGTTTCGGATGACATCCCACATATGAAATGGAAAATAAAACATGTTTCAAACCACCATCCAGATCATTATTAACCAACATCTAACCAACATTATTAACCACTGTCAGTGTTAACCCCATGGTGTTTGAAACCACCAACCAGTTTTCATTTGCTTTCGGTAGACTTGAACAAATATCATGCATCCCGGTGGCTGGTGAGACCCTCAGATTTCTACAAGTAGTTGTGGGATAGCCTAAGGAATGGAGACTGAATTTCGATCATCACTGTTATCACTGTTTTCCACCAGAAATTGCTTTGATTGGTGCATCCAAGTATGGATAAACGGATAGATTCGCCACACAACACATCATTTTTTGGCAGCATGGCAAGGCTTGTCGACACGTAGGGCCCCCCAAAATCCCATTGGTATACTGTAATTTTCAGCATTTCCCCATGGCAATTTGGGGTTATACTGTTATACCTTATTTCTGGACGAACACGTAGAATGTGGTACGGCCTAGTTGAACTAGTTGTAAGTTACTTTATAAACCCGTGGAAGTACTGCGTAGCCAACGAACTGGGGCACCACCTTGTATCGTTTTTTTTTCCCCTTTATAGCTTTTCCCTGGCAATAGATCCACACAAAATTGTGCATCAGCCCCACCTCACGGCGGTCCAGGTCACACTTGTTGCCAATGAGCATGATGACCTCAGCACCATTGGTACCCATGGCTACCCATTGCTGTTGATGGGACCCAGTGTCCATATGCTAATGAGCAGCCCCAAAGCTACTGAGCTACTGGCCGCTGGCCAAATTTTGCCAGTTTCTAATTGAGTTCAAATTCCCAACTAAACCACACAAATAATCAGCAAACACAACATTGTTTATATCCCTTTTTTGTTGGTTGACGTTCCTATGTTAAATGGAAATTGGCTAGTTGTATTATGTTGTATCCCCAGATTCCAATGCTGAAGTATTTGTATCATGTTGTATCCCCAGATTCCTCACTGGCACTTGAATCACTTAGTAAATCTCTTTCAGCTGTTTTATGAAAATGAAATAAACCAAGTGATTTATTGATCTAAGTCATGACTAAATAGATTGTGATTTTGGTGATAAGTAGTTACCAATCTATAAACCAATGAATTTCTGTTTATTGGTCCTCCAAGTCTACTTATCACCAAAGAAACAGGAGGAAAAACCTGGGCTCCCATAAGGTCCCCCCAAAACATCACACGTACTGACTATCAACATATGACATTCCCCAGTCATCGTGGTTTAACCAATTAGAAAAGGCACATAAAACCATCAACAACACCAGATGCCGATCATTTTCACATTTTCATCGCTTCATGAAATTTATATATAATCCCTACCCTCTGGTAAACGTTTACATAACTATGGAAAATTCACCCATTTTCAATGGGTAAATCCACTATTTCAATGGCCATTTTCAATCGCTTTTTGTATGTTTAGGAGGTTGGGTAATTAGTCATTACCAGAGGCTAATTCAGGGATGATAATCCCATGAAAGCATCATTTTTCTCCATGGTTTGATGCAACAACCGTCTGCCGCGGAGCCATGTTGGCGTTGGCGTTCTGCCGCGCCTCATCGAGCCTTGAGTCACTGGAAGACATTGGAATGGGACTTGGGACTTTAGCATGAAAACATGGGCATTTAATGCTGGTTGGTGGTATAGCTACCCCTCTGAAAAATATTAGTCAGTTGGGATGATTATGCCCAATAGATGGAAAAATAAAGAATGTTCCATACCACCAATCAGAGTGAGATTTCATGGCGAACTAGTGAGATTTAACATGATTTAACACTATACGGTAGATGGACAAAATATTCTGAACCCCCGCACCCCCAAATCTTAATGTTTCAGGGCGCGTGTTACCAAGAGTGATGTTAGGGGCTTGATTTCTTTCGTCCATTGGGGCTAATGCACTTCAGGTTACATTAACATCGAACTTTGGGGGCGAAGGGGTTGTACCGGATAGAAGGGGTTTGAATATTTCGTCCATCTACGGTACCAACTGGGGTGTGCGGCATCCTGCATCGGCGCAGCTGCACCGCTGCATTCCCACAAGAAGCACTTGACAAAAGCGAAGGAGGATTGGAAATACAAGGAGAACGTAGAGATTCAGCAAATGCACAAAGCCTTGCGCATCTCGTAACTACACACCACATGCCCACCTTTGTTTGCTTCGCAGGACTCCATTACGGATTTTCAGGCCGTCACCCAGGGCGCCAGTCTGGCGGACACGATTGTGACCGCCGCTGACTTGGCTTCGGGGAGGGCGGGGAGGGCTCGTGCCGCGGACTTGAAGCCAAGTCCTCTTGCTGGTCCTTTTGCCGGCGCTCTTCCTCAATACGACCCCAAAACGTATTGGCTTCTCGCTCCTCCGGAGTGATGGAGTCCCAGGGCCTTCCCGCCCATGACCGCGATCATGGCTCCATATCAGGCCATTCAGCCAGTTGCGGAGCAAGGTCAGGGTCATCCATTCCCTTGCCGTGTTCCCACGGCGCACCGGGATCGACCTCCAGCTCTTCATCCTCTGAGTCCATGGCACCAAATACACCAATAGTTGAAGTTGCGAGTATGTATGTATATATATATATATACATATATTTCTACACATATATATATATACGGCAAATGCCTGGGTTCTGCCCGGACCCGCAACGATGACGGGCGACGCAGCATCATCATCATCATCATCATCATCATCAATCAAACCCTTATTGACGATCTTCAATGCATGTTGAAGTTTTAACGGGGGTGGGAGAATTAAACCCTTATTGAAGATCTTCTATGAATGTCGAAGTTTAACGGGGGTGGGAGAATTAAACCCTTATATTGAAGATCTTCAATGAATGTAGAAGTTTCACGGGGGTGGGAGAATTAAACCCTTATTGAAGATCTTCAATGAATGTA
>Ga0126342_10013954_pt1 | contig 14204 bp, 9 predicted proteins | sample Cyp1metagenome_FD_92528 | JGI IMG/M metagenome (GOLD analysis project Ga0126342, IMG submission 92528) | Coral microbial communities from Lord Howe Island, Old Settlement Bay, Australia - Cyphastrea 1 metagenome | ecosystem: Host-associated > Invertebrates > Cnidaria > Coral ...
CGGCCACTCCTTTTCTCCAGCCAGGGTTGATTCAAAGCTGAAACGTAGTGGCCGAATGATGTCAACCATCAGGCCTCCGCGAAGTGAAGTGAAATCACAAAAGGCATGCATGTCGCTCCCATATTGCTTTGTCACAAGTCTCCTCAGGAATTCAATCCCCATATTGCAAAGCTCACTGGTTCAGCCGCAGTTCAAATTGGTGAGCAATTTGCTGAGCATGGAAATTCGAAAAGCATTTGGCCAGAAGATTGCATAGTTTACGAGGGTAAGGTTCTGCTACTTTGGTTAGCCACTGCCCTTTGTTGTTGGTGCCAGCAAGCGGAACGTGAGATCGTCCAGAACACTTGCAAATGCCCCGCTTGGTGCCGATGCACCGATAAGGCTGCAACAGATCCAAAGAAATCCAAACTCCCAGAAACTTAGTGCTTTTTCGCCAAGGCATTCCGAACATGCAAAATTCAACCACAACTGATTGCACATGCAGCCTACGCAAAAGTCGTTCGACGGCAGGGCACAGCCATAGTCGACTTGTGGCAGGGTTTTCCATGGTGAAAGGAACATGCAAAGTTAGAGCGAGGCATAGTATGTAGACGGAGAACCGCATGTAGAGATTTCCATCTTGTACCTTGGCTAAATCATGAGGAAGCAAATCTGGAAGACCCAAGACATGCTCATTGCTACGGAGTGGAGGTGGACCTGGGGGATGGTCTCGTGCCCGTGTAAAAGAGTTGCAAGGGGTACCCAAATGGCCCCCAGAAATCAATCCCGCTCGCATCCACCCAGCAATGAGTCGGCGGTTTGAAAGGAGTCGCAAATCATATTGAGCCCCAAAAGTAATGTCCCAGAGTAACACAGGAACATTGTTAGACCTGGCAACTGCCCGGCCCAACCGTCCCGTTCCAGAGAAAATCTCAATGAAGACAACCATGGATATGATCCTAGGCAAACTCAACGCAGGGCGCACAGTCGTTTTGGAAGATCCTTTGCAGCCGCCAGTCCTTTCTTTTGCACTTGCTTTGGCAGGGCGCCGAAAAGCTGGGCTAGCCGAGATCCCTTCTCGTATCGCCTCACGCTTGCCAGCGACTTCCATCGTCCTCGCCTTTGAACACCTTGGAGATCCCGGTGCTGGTGTGCCATGTCGTGGCTGGCACCCCCATGCCGGAAACGGTATGGGTGGATTGGTCCCAGACTTGTCAGGTTCAACTTCTGGGCTGAGCTGTCCAAAAAACTCTGTAGCTGTTTCACTGTGTGATTCGACATGGTTGGACCTGGATGCATCTGTCGGATGTAGACTTGCATAGCATGACCCACCCCTTTGTGATAATCCAAATCCAAAATCAAACTTTCGTCGAACTCCAGAGTTTTTGATGCCACTCCCAACTCCAAAGGATGAATCACTACTGTCCAGAACCGGTAGCCTTTCCCGCCCCGCCGCACAGGGGCTACCACATCTTGCGGTCTGATCTTCAAGGCCTCGTTTGGCCGCAGATAAAGGCAAAACATCAGCAGCATGTGGAGTGCTAGGCCCATCTGTCCGTTGTCCAACGCCTCCATCACCAAAAGACAAACAACCTCCCAGGGTGTTGGGAGGCGACTCCGGGGGGGGCATAGCTTCCGCCAGCCTTGGAGTGACTGCTTGCATTTTGGCAGCTTTGTCATGTTCGGAGACTTCAACACGGGGTTGAAATGGATAACAGAAGCAACCAGATACTGGCCCGTGCTCAAGTCCTCCCCCTCTTTGTATAGCCTCTCCAGATGATCTGCTAGCAGTCGGTCCACCTGCGTTGCAGGTCTGAGCTTTCCGCATTTGACAGTCAAAGAGCCTTTCACCTGCTCCCAATGAGCCAGATACCGATCCCTGCACCGCTTGGAAACTGCTGCCTGTTGCAAAATTGTCTGGTCGGCCCTCTCTCTCACTACATGCCGCCAGGCTGCAACCCTGGCAATCTTCCTCAATTTTTGGGGAGCTGGAATATATTCTACACTGACGTTGCCGCCGCGCACACTTGGCGACTGCTTTGGGCCAGGTTTTGTTTTCAACACCTCTTTCCTCACCGGTGTCTTTTTTGACCGGCCCGTCTGAACCCATCTCAGTGGAGAATCCAACACAATCCCGTGGTGCAGAACCATCCTTTAACAGTTTGCATGGGATACTAGGAGCTCAGCCCCCTCTTGAGGGAGAATCGGCAGCGTTCCATTCAGAAGGCACCCATCTGACACTGATAGAACTTCCCGTGCACAAACACAAAGCCCCAACTTGCTGGCAAACTTTACGTAGCCCAAATGTTCTGGCTCGGCCCCGTGAAAATGCACATGTAGCAGACATTGAATCTGAAAAAATTAAATGCCTCATGCCGTGATTGTCGCAACTCCTAAGTATGTGTTTCACTGCATAGAGAGTCGCCCGCGCCTCGTTGACTGGCATGCTCGATTGCTTCCGCCATCGATGCCGCCCAACTGTGCGCCAGTCTCTCGTGACAGCCTCACACGGGACACTGGCAAAGTCAGCAGTGGAAATAGGTTGATCATGAAATATACCTTCAACGCCATGTTGGGGGAAACCGCTAAGATCATGATCAGGTGGTTCGCTTCCAACAGATCGCCTTGCTTTGCTTAATACTGGATCTTTGAAACGCCACCGTTCACAAACCCGGCCAAGACCTTTAACCTCCTCAATAGACATCTCGCCAACCACACATCCTAGCCCCCACTCTGAAGCATCTACCGCATGCACCTTCTCATTCCAACACGCACGGAAATCCCTGTAAATTAAAGGCAGAATACCATCCCAAACATCAAACTCCTTTCGAACAGAAGGCCATAATGGGTGTTCCTCGCCATTCTGCGCATACCGGCGCACAAAATTGTAAGCTTGCCCAAATATAGATAGGGATTCCCGTCTGGCCAGAGAGATGAAACAGCAGTGTCCTAGAAGCTTCTCAATTTGTTTTGAACTGGCTCGACCTCTTTTGATCAACCCCCGAATGCACATTCTCACCCTCCAAAACCTTTTTCGAGAGGGCCGCATCGTCGCTTCGGAGGATAGGTCCCATCCTAGAACTTGTGCCCCTTTCTCGCCAATCTCAACTTCATGAACCTGCAACCCAACATCTCTAAGTGTTTTTACTGCACTGTTGAAGCCGTCAGTCACCGCTCCAGCATTGGCCCCCAGCACAACCAAGTTGTCAACATACTGAAGATGAAGACATGAAGATTGGACTACGGGCGTTCTGTCCTGGAGCCGTGTGTCATCAGAAAGACCTGACTTCAGAACCAGCCGCTCGTGGATCTTCTGGCACATGTACAAAGCCCAGCTCCACCCCATAGGAACAACTCGCAACCTACGTATCACAAACTTACGTCCAGATTTGCCACTAAGCTGTTCCAAGAAGGGGAGATGTCTGGTACTAATGCGAGGAAGACAAAAATAACCACGGAGTTGTAACGGCAGCTCTAGGTGGTAAAAAGCATCCTTTAAATCTGCCATCCCTATGGTCAATGTGTCTCCAACTCCGCACTCCAGCCGGCTAAGCGTGTCCCCAGTGCACAGGTTCACATAGGCCGGGTCAGCGAAGTGGCAGTTGGCTCTCCTAGCGTCAATGATCATTCTCTGACGGTCATTTTTCTTGGTCACAAAAAAGATGGCGATATTCTCGAGGGGCTCTTCATATGAAAATTCAATTAGGTTGGAGTGGAACAGCTTCTCAAGGAACATTACGTAGTTGGACCGGACATTCAGCAACGGATCACTGTAAGGTCGCTGCACCCCAGTCGCCTTGAGTCTCTTCTCCACCTCATGCGGCGGTAACAGCTGAGAAGCGACAAAGTCCTCCACAAATTCTCGCCCGTCCGGGCCCCACAAGTCGGCCAGAGGTATAGCTTCCCACCCAGCCTCGGGTAGTGAGACCCTTTCGAGATTGAAGGAGCAAAGGGCACCCACTGCTGGATCTTGTGAATAACCCTCTGCAGCCCGGAGCATGTCAAAAGCCCCTGAGCAAGAGAGACCCTCGGGAGGGCCCCCAACATCATGCACACACTGAACAACATGGCTGACAGCTTTGAGTTGTGCCGCTCCATGCCCAAAAAGCTCCTCCTCCAGTGAAATCAAGGTGGACCCACTGTCAGGGCAGCCGTACATTGAATTCAATGCACGAAGCGTGTGATTCACCTCTCGCCTCACATGCTGACTGACCAGATGTTTCCGAATAGTCTTTCGGCATCCCTCTGGCCGCACATTTTCACTGTTGGACAGCAAAGGTAAAGGAAAGATGTCACGAGGTTTTCGTGCAAAACATGCAGTGGGAGGTGAAGGCTCCTGAACATGACTCCTCCCAACGCCATGTCCATTGTCCCTTTCAGGGGGCGTCCTCCTTCTGCCCCTTTCGCCCTTTGCGTAGGAGCTCACGCTCCTCACGTGCCTTGCGCAAGTTCTTTGACAACGATGCATCCTTCTCAACCTCATTTTTCACATGAGTCAGCAACTCTGGACAGATCATCAGTGTGGAAGCTGCACGTGTAATTCCACCAAAGGTGGATTGCTCTTCTAAAGATAGCTTGCCACCTACTGCCTTTGCCTCCTGCTCACGAGCCTTGTCCATGTATGCGTACTCGATGGTTTGAAGTCTACGAAAGATAACTTCAACGAAAAGATTGTTGTAGGGGTTCACCTGGTCGTTTTGCATTGCATATTTCAATGTCATAGTGAGCTGATAATGTTCCTGCATGCCCCAGCTTGAACTGTCCAAACGGCAAAGCTGCCTAACCCGTTCATGGTGCCCCTCCAGGCCAAGGTTCTCCACTATGAGGTAAGACACGCACCACCTGGCCGTGCGAGGGCCAGCAAGTGTCCAGTTCATATCAACTTCTGAGCACTGCTGAACAACATCCTTCAGACTACACTCTGCTTTCCCCATGGCATCATAGGTTAAGGGCACAATACGGACATCCCAAGATGCTGGTCGCTTCTTGTACTCTCTGATCTTCTCGCCATACATGCATTCAACAAACAGAGACCCCCCATCTGCCAAAATATGCACAGCTTTAGCGCCATCAACCAAGGCATCGTTGACCCCCTGGACCCTGTCCCCAAACTTTGTGGCTCCCTTCTGCTCCGCGGCAACCCAATACAATTGCCCAGCCAATATCTCATCCCCCGCACTAGCCGCCACAGCAACGGGCTGAGCAGGCGCTGGCGCACCAAGCCCGCCAGCACCAATGCCACGGGCAGCCGTTTCAGCAGCGGCAATGGCCTGCCCTTGGGTCCTCAAATTGGCAATCTCTGCCGCAGTGAAAACAGGGAGTGCATAGACATCAGCCGCAGAAATTCCGGGTGGAAGAACATTTGGACCAGGTTTGACTCGGATTCCTTTCAAGTCATCATTCAGGAGGGAAAGATCTTCAACAAAAACGTCTAGATCTGGGGTTGCCACAACATATTCTTCTTGCACAACATGAAAAAGCACAAGACGTTCATGCCATAGGTCAGGACCACCTACATCATAAAGAAGAAGAACTTGTCGATTTTGGAGAGCCATTGAGCCGCCTGAGTCTCAATTCGGCAAGCTGCTGATGAGCAAGGGCTTTCTGGCTCGAATGAGGCACACTGTTTGGCGCCCTGGATTCACCACTCGAAATCTTCGTCCACCGGCTCAATTTCCAACCCAACACGAAAATCAAACAAAAGATGAGCCCGCAAAGGAAGCTAATAGTACAATTACCGATCTCGAACTTGTACACAGTTTCGGGTGAATGATGCAAATGATCAAAACTCTTACCACAATCTGGCCCTGGCTCCTCTCCGCCGTCCCCACCACCACCAGAAACCAAGCTCTGAAACTTGCCCACAGCAACTTCACTCGCTAGCTCCACAATGTGATCAGGATTGGTGGGCGACAAATCAAATCCAGTCTGCCCTCCAAAGAAGAAGCCAGCAAGGCCCACCGCAAGATGGCTGATCAATGCTGGGAACCAATTCGTGGGGCTACCTCCCATTTTTTAGCTTTGAGCCCCCAATGATGAATTGCATTCAATGCGGCCTCCAACTGTCGTTTTCTAAGATCAAATCTGTTCAAGCACTCTAATGAATGATGTTCCCGAAAAAGACTGACTATTTTAAGGGCTATCCCTTGAACGGTATCCCCTTCTGAATCCCTGGAGGCGGCAGTTGGTCCCGGTGGTCCTTGGGTCCATAGAACTTGTCGTCTACAAAGTCGCATGGGTAGTACCTGTCCACTGAGCTCACAACACCCGGATTTCTGGGCAGCTGGTCATGGTTTGGTCTAAGAAGCCATCCAACTTCGAAAATGGGATGATTTCTACCGTAAATGCCAATATGGATGCCAATTCCTCTGAAAGTACCCATGATGGTATCCGATATCCAATGTATGGTCTGTATGGTCATAAGTTTGGATAAATACCTGCTATATCCAATATCCAATATCCATAACAATGGTATCTTATTTTTCCATGGATAAATTTTAATGGATACCATGGATGGATAATCCGCAGGGCCGACGAAAGCCATGGATTCTGATGCCACGAGGTGGTAAACTTCTCCCTTTTCCCTGGAAACGGTTTAGAGATATTTGAGCCTGATGGCGTCTGACGGGAATACCTGTGTTTATAAAGATGGAGTTGGATGTGTATGTGTATAATAATTATATACATATGTAGTATGTGCATACTGTACATCCTATATATAATAATATAGTTATAGAGAAAACTTGTATTGTATACAAATTAAATCACATATTATCAAAACTTATTCAGCAACCTGAAATGCAAAGTGATTCAGCGGTGGTTTCCCTTCCTAAGATACCACCTATGGTGATGTTGTGGTGAGGTTGTTGTAATTCACCACATAACACATCCCACTGGACATATCCCCATCATGTCCCCTCACTCATTATTGATGGCTCATGATGGCTCTATCTATTGTCTGTAAGCCCATTTCAGGATGATTTCCCAATCAAAAATCAATTAGAATAAATATTCTCTGCATTTGGTCGCCGAGGTAACGCCAAAAACATGCCACCCGCCTTAAGTCTTGGGCCTCATAGAGACCTTGCCACTCCGACCTCAGGTGCCGGAACGGATTTTTCATGGGATTTCATGGTATCTAAATGGGATTTGATGGCTTTATATATCTTATATAATGGGATTGAATGGGGACATGAGATAGGAAAATCTATGAGGTTTCATGGGATTTTGCCCGCTCCAAACACCTCCTGAGTCTGTATAAAAATGTGGGAATTGATAGGATTGAATGGAATTTGATTTGATGGAACATTTTTAGAGAGGTCTCCCTGGGGTAATCACACCTGGCAAATGGTATCTGACATCTATCTTTTTTCAAGAGAACGAATATGGTAGGTTTGTTGAGTTTTGTTGTGATCATTTCACGGGAAATTCTAATGGTTTGATGAGTTTGATGTACATCAAGAAAAATGTGCTTGAACCAACCAACAATTCCGGTTACATTCAGATTTTTTAGGAAACTTACCCAAAAATGTAGTCAAACCATGTCAAACCTGGCAATTGGACATCCCAACCAGCTTTGCCGTGCCGGCTTGGGGGTTTCCTTGGGATTTCCGTCCCGTGGGGATGTTGAACCAACCAGAACTTGGGTGATGGAAAATTGTGGAGAGAACTGGGAAACCACTCCAGTTATTGGGTAAAACATGCCCAGTAACCAATGGTTGAACCAATGGTTGTAGCTATTGTAGATTTGCCTCAACGTTCCCAACGGGATTGAGATGAACTTCGGCCATTTTGGATCTCCCCAGGTCCCAAAAATGAATCCAGGCACAGACTCACCCCGACTTTCGGCAGTGACCGGGAGAATCTGCATGGGATAGTAGTTGTTAGAGGATGTTATCAACAACAACTAATTCGGGTTGGTGGTGACTTAACCATCTTGAAAAATCATGGAGTTCGTCAATTGGAAGGATGACATCCCATATATGAAATGGAAAATAAAAAATGTTCAAAACCACAAACCAGAATTTCATTAGAGGAAGTTGGGACATAGCATTGTGACTTGAGCAACTATGTCTCGAAAAAACACCAGGGAGACAACTGCAAGAAAAGGAAAAACATCAGCGAGACAAACAAACGTCTCACAAAAATGAATACAGCAAGAAAAGATCTCAAGTTGCCCATAATATCCTATAATACAAAACAGTCCCTAAATGGATCTAAATGGCCCCAATATGTGTGAATCTCCCATCAAACCAAAGCACAAGACCGTGCAGATATGCCACATGGCTCCAAACCCATCATGTGACATCATGTGCAAAAATAGTTTGGTGAATCGCAACCAGGACTATAGTACTTATATAAATGGTGTATAAATTAAAATAATAACCAATATAGTAAATATTCATATACATGAATATATATATATATATTATTATATATATATTATTATAAATATATCCATACTTATGTTTGAATAAATATAGTAACCCACAAATAGACCGAATTGCGCACACTCCAACCAGTGTCATGGATGATCATCCCCTCATCCAGGCCATCAACCATCATGTGTCACCTGCGTATCTCTGAATCCTGCAACAAAAACAAGCCATATAAAGCCCTAATCATCAATCAACCATAGATGTTTGACCTTTATCAATAGAGCTTGTGAAATATCATCATATATATTCATATATGACAGTTGTATGACACCATGATGGTTGATGATGGTTGATATCATTATCAACCATCAGTAATATCACCATAGATTTTTGCTGAAGCCCCTGGAATTTACCATCGAACAACCCAGGAACGGCGGCAACTCTGCTGTCTCCTGGCCATCGAGAAACATCCCGGACCCCTCCTGACCCAGTGACTACCAGAAATGCTGAGCAAGGTCTGTGGTAAAGCTAGCTGATATATATATATATATAGATAGATAGATAGATAGATAGATTGCTAGATAGATAGATAGATAGATTGATTGATTGATTGATTGATTGATGTAGGGGTGATTCTTTGAGAATCAAACACAAGAGACAAGGAAGGATAAATCAAGAAACTTCCACAACAATACATCTAAATACATCTAAAACAAATATGAACACAATACCATGTACCATACAGGTTTCCAAATTTAAAGACTGCAAAAGTTAGTTTTTCTGTGGAAGGTGTTGGGGTTTGTTCACACGTTGAAGATGTTCATTTGACTATGCGGAATCCACATGGATCATGTATATGTAGCTCACATCGCCCATTGATTTGGAGAAGGCCCGGTTAAGTGAACATGAACTGCTCAACCCAGCCTTACCTGGGCCGTACATGATACTTCCAGTGCTTATCCCAGATTTATCCATAAGCAGTGGATAAGCCCGTATAATCATCATGTGAATATATTCTGATGTTGTACACACATATATATATATATATATACACCCTAATTTGGGCCTTTATTATCATTTATCATCGGTTATGATGTTTCATCATCATTTGTCAGTTATCATCATTTGTCATCAGCTATCATCATTCATCATCATTGATCATCATGTTGCGTCATTCATCATATTGTTTGAACTATCAGTCATCACCATTTGTCATAATTTAGCATAGTTAATTTATCATCATGTATCAACATGTATCATGGTTCATCATCATTTAACATAATTGATCATCATTTGATCATCATGTATCATCATTGATCATCATTTATAATGATTTATCATCAGTTATCTTAATGTATCATCAATTATCATCATTCATCATCATTGATCATCATTTGTCATCGTTCATCACATATGATTATCAGTTGTCATCATTTGTCATCCTTTATGGTAAGTTATCATAATACATCATGATTTATCAGCATTTATTGTTAATCATTGATCATCATTTTTCCATTTGCTAAAAAATATCTACGTAATTTCTGGCACGTGTCAAGAGCTTTAGTTTTATGGGCGCTGATCCCTTCGGGCCGTCCTCGAAATTGGAGGCTTCATCCAGCGGCTCCTTGGTGGTCACGAAGATTTAAATGTCATAAACAGATTAGTCATATGATGTCCACATATCTTATGAACACATTATATATATGTATATATATATATATATTTATATTAATATTATATTAAATATCATACATATATCATTATATTCCATAATATATTACAAATTATCACAAAATGCAATAAAGTGCCTCTCAACAAACAAAAAAGGCTCTGGTCAAACACCCTAATGGAAGCCAATGTGTTGGCTGTAGACCATCCCAAGTACGCATACTGGGCGATCGCGGATATGGAGGTGTCCTGTATAAAGTGGGGGATCCCCAAACATGATTTCTGGGTGATCTTTCATACTAGCGGCTAGTATTGGATTATTTGATTTTTTTTTGCGTTGGTGGAATCCCCAATTGGACATAGCCTCTGGTAAACATTTACATAGCTATAGAAAATCACCATGTTTAAGTTCGGTGAACCATCTATAAATGGGCCATTTTCCATAGCAAACTGTTAGTTTGCCAGAGGGTATATCCCATTAAATCCCATTAAATCCTATTAAATCCCATTAAATCCCATTAAATCCCATTAAATCCCATTAAATCCCATTAAACCGCCATTTTCCTATGGTTTTCCTATGAGCCATTTGAATCTTATCTAACTCGGTCGTCATGGCTTTGACACACGAAGATCTGGGCTGCCGCACTCCCCACGAGTCTCCACCTCACAGGGTTTGGGACCATGTCTGCAAGAAAAATCAAGAAAATAGGCACCAAAAAGGACCAAGAACAGAACAAACCATAGGAAAATGGTGGTTTAATGGGATTTAATGGGATATACCCTCTGGTAAACTAACAGTTTGCTTTGGTATGGTTTGGTGGGTTTAGCTGTTTAGCTTCTGACCAAACTGATCCATCCACTGACCAAAGGTTCATGTTCAAACTGACCAAAGGATCAGTTTGGTCTTGACATTTGACCCATGACCCAACTTCTACTGCCGACGCATCCCAAGTTTGTTGTTGAAATCACGCGTTCGAAGTGAACTTGCTGTCCCCGGTTTAATGGGTTAAGTCCTCATTCGAGAAATCCTTGTTGTTCGTTAAATCACGTGTACCATGGTCAAAAACATGGTATATGTGGTATGGTCATCCCAGCATCACTAGAGATTCCTAAAGAACTGAGTGGGTACAATATATGAAGCCCGATATTGATAGGGTCATGACCCTCCCTCTTATCTTGTATGGCAAAGTACAGTAAACCAATGTTTTGACCATGTGAATGGTGTGCAACACCCTCTGTCATTCCAGAAAAAAATATACTGGTCGGTCAATTGTGGATTCTCCTGATGGATTGGGATAATCCCCAATATCCCCATCTGATATTGGGTAGCATGGCCCCCTATAAATATCAAAGGTTTTGAGCACTGCTCATGTGAAATCCAAGACTTTCCCTGCCACCAACTTCCATCCAGGGCTCGGACGAAGGACTGTTGAGAGAACTTGCATCCCTGGCGGAAGCTGAATTTCGGACCATGAAACGCAACGGTATTTTTTGAGTTTACCAGGTACCCTATAGATCCCAGTAGCCCCCATTTTTGCCGAAGAATGTGATGAGTTTTCATGGGGAAAACCAAACCGATCAACTATTAGGATTGTCTCCTCCGATTTTTGTGGAAAAATCTGTGGTTAACTAAGCACCAGGTGTGTTTTTGTTTGGCACGTGGTTTATGTTTTTTTTTAATATGTAAGTTTGGAGTTGTATCATGATTGGATACTATTATAACTTTAACTAACAGCTATAACCACCATGAATTCGCCATCATTAACTAATCATTAACCACTATTAACCACTTTATTGACCAGTATGAACCAGTATCGAGTGTCGACCAGTTTGATCCATTTCGGAGGGCTTGTAAGATAGTCCATGGACAGAAACTCGAGGCCCTGCCAAGCCCTGTGTTTCGTCTTCAACTGGGGATCCTTGGCCATGAAATGCTCCTTGGCCTTGACAAGAACTAGACCCTTCACGTAGTTATAAATCTTGAATTGTACATCGTATTTTCTAGTTCTTGCGCCGTACTTGTACCAATTTTAGTTGAGAGACTGAGAGACTGAGAGACTAAGTCTAAGTAGTTGTGTTGTCAGCCAATTGGTCGCTGCCTTTTTTTGGGCAGTAGACCATCCAACTCCAGATAGATTCACCATAAAATCATCTCAGTGAGCCTAGCTGTAAACCACTTATTCTGGGATAAGTAGCCTAGGATATAACCTGGGATAGTATATATATATATAACCTCAGTTAACGTATCCCCCCCCAAAAAAACGTAGAAACTTCCCCGGCCTTTGGCTGAACGAAAAAGACGACGTCCGCGATCGCCCGAACTGCGCGGGGGACGGATTCTTCAAGGTCCAGTTAGGTCCGAAATCTGGTCGCTAGAGAAGTCGTTGGGGTCCTTTTCCAAGGCACGGAATATGGAAGAACTATGAATCAAATTTTAAACTATATACCAATCAATTGTTTTAATTCGTATATTCTATATGGTTGTGAGCCATATATCCACATGTTCAATCATTTTTCACCGGTGATAGCAGAATTGTTCTTTTGGTTGGACCTTATGTTTTTTTTGCTGACTTTGCAAAGCTGGAAATTCCGTATTTTCAAAAAAATGGATCGAACAAAAATCACCATATCAAAAAATGGTTCGATGATGTCAACGACTATATGTGAACAATAACTCCAACAACATCCAATAACTATGTATTGAAACACTTAATATATTTATAGTATGTTATAGTCAATGGTTTTTCTTTAAACCAACACACATCACTGGGGGACTTAGAAGGGATGAGTCAAAGGGCTGCGCCACTTATCCGGTGTTTTTTTTTGGAAGGGGTTCAGAATCCAAAAGAACATAATATCATAATAACACAAAAAATACAATTGGCTCGCCACTCTTCCCTCAGCAAGAAGTGTGGATTTTGCAACTTATCACAAGTAGCGAACAACAAAAAATACAGTAAACCTACCAAGTATTTTGCCATGGTAGCCGTTTTATCTGGGGAATCCAACATTTCCAAGACGCCACTTCCATACCAAAACTCCCACAGAAAGTGCCATGGCTCTTTTTGCCACAACGCGTCTTGTCGGTCGCACAACGGTCATGTGCTGAAGGTCTGCGGCAAGTACTACCGGAGTCTCTTGAACATTGAAAGGGATGAAGCAAGTATACAAGGTGGCCCCAAGTGCCAAGTTGGTTTAGAAGTCTATACAAATCTGTAAACCCTATGAACATCTACCTACTGAATATAGTATCTAGTATATGTATCTACCGTAAACCCTGGTGAAATTGGAGTGACCAAGCAGTCGATCTCATCTTTGTTTGACTGGGTCTGACTCAGTCGGGGATACAATCCAATCTCAGGCCATTTTACTGTAGAGATGATAAACCAATGGATTTATGGATATAGAGCAACATAGGCAGATTTACTGGAGATATCTGGAGATCAGAGATGATGATAAACCAATTGATCTGATCTATTCCCATTCTAAGTTAAGTCCTTTTTTGGCCAACACACCCCTTTGGAGGGCCGGCCTTGGTTTTTGGGTATGGGTCAATACCTGAGAGCTAGGGAACCCCAAGATCCAATAAAGCCATGGTGGAAAAAACCGAGTCGTCACATCCCATGTCCTGTGGCGAATAGCTCCCAGGAAGGTCACCCAGTGATTTTTTCTCGCTTATACAATGAATATGTCCCATGTATTGTTGATTTTGGTGGCCACCTTTCCCTGACCAATAAATTAAGATATGACTTCTACAAATTTGTTCAACAGCTATTAGTCGCGGAAAATTCAGGGACCCATGTCATGGAAACAGCTTTTTATCGGGGACTAACAGTTAAGATCTGGATGCCATCCAAGAGTTGTGACCGTACCCAAATGTGTTGTTTCATCTCTTCAAATCCCGCCGGGTTCTTCTTGTCTGCTTGGTGGTAAAACAACCCATGGGTCGGACCCTGAAGGGTGAACCCTCAATTGATTGTTATATGGGTTCTATCTGGTTGGTGGTTGACATATCCCTCTGAAAAATGATGGACTTCGGACCAGTTGGGATGATGACATATATGTGCGACGGTCAAAACTCAATTCATGTGGTGAGGTCATGGCATCGCTTCATAAGGCCCCCTATCGCTACACACAGTCCCAGCACCCTTTTCACCAACTAGGCAGAATTGCTGCTAG
>Ga0126342_10013955_pt1 | contig 14204 bp, 12 predicted proteins | sample Cyp1metagenome_FD_92528 | JGI IMG/M metagenome (GOLD analysis project Ga0126342, IMG submission 92528) | Coral microbial communities from Lord Howe Island, Old Settlement Bay, Australia - Cyphastrea 1 metagenome | ecosystem: Host-associated > Invertebrates > Cnidaria > Coral ...
GCAAGTAGAACCATTTTCCCCTTTGTGAAGTTTTCAACATCCTAAACGTTCAAGCTTTCCAGAACAACCAGGTGTACTGTGCAGCCCAGAAAGATGCCAAAGCCCAAGGCATGTCCAAAGAGGATGCAGCTGGTGCTGGCCAGGCAGCTCGCAAAAAGTGTCTGGTCTTGTGATTTTTATGTATCAATTGTTTATTTCATTTTTTTGGGTGAGATGGGACAACAATTACTATTTTTGGTGAGTAAGTCTCCCCAAAAATAACCAAAAAAATTAGGTTATTAAGCTTACCTTCCAACACTCCAAGGTGGATCATGGACTATGGGCCGACTGACAACGCTGTGATTCAGAAATGGCTTAAAAAATTCGAAGCCTAAATGTCAGGAAATCTGACACCAAGGGGGGCGAGCCACAGCCACTACTAGGGGCTGTGTTGCTGGATCCAATCTAGTCTTTAGCTGGATGTTGAAGCTCAATCCATCCACCGCACAAGTGGCAAAAAAAGGGCATACTTTGTGCTTGATACTGATTCCACAAGCTATTTGATTTTTGGATTTTGGCCACCAGTCTGACATCTATCCACATCTAAGGTTGGTTTGATCTCTTTCAGCTGAGAGGCGGTTGCATGGTGTCGCACCATCACCAGCATCTTCACCAGAAATTCCAGCCATTGCTACGCAATCAAACCAAGTTTGGTCAAAGTAATTTAATTGTTTCTAGTGATGCAGCCTTCGAAAGATGAAAAACTTTGAAACCACATGAACTTGAAAAATGAAACCCATGGATGACTTAGTGATGTGTCACATTGAGACTGAAAAGCCATGAGCGGCAGAAAAGTGCTCAGTCCCCAGCAGCATGGATCACAAGGACCCAGTTCCATTTGAGTAAGGTTCCACAAACCATGCCCTGCCATTATATGTTTAAAACGTTTTTTGCGAACCAAAAACAGAGGTGTCCGGACACTTTCAAATGCTGCGCCTTGTTTTCCCAAAAAGATTTCTTTCGAGTATTTTGAAGACTACCATCACCCAACCCATCCTTTTTCAAACTTCGGAATATATTTTTGGATGTTGCGGGTCCTTGAAACAGCGATGGCCCCTGATCATGTCACACCGATTGGAAACGTTGCGACGTGGCGGGAGTTCGTTGATCGGCATGATTTCATCTAGCAGAGTCGCCAGCCAAGACACTAACGGATGGAATCTACCTAGGCCTTTTTCAAATGTCTGCGCCGTTTTCCAACAAATAACGCAAATACAAGGGCCAAGAAGAACAGTCATTAAAAAAGGATCAGGGAGATTCCAGGTAGATACACACTTGACATGCATGCATCCATGCATACATACATATATGCATCATATATGCTTGCATCCATACGTACAGATTGACATGCAAAGATGAACGCACGGAAACATGGATGCATACATACGTGCATGCATACGTGCATCTACACATGCACATGCGTAATTATAGTTTTTGACATGCTCGATTCCAAATAATTCAATGATTTTACATGCTTGTGCATATGTGTTCAATGTTTCTGCGCATATTTGTTTGTGTGTGTGCAGAACTGATGCTCACCCTTGCAAGGCCCTTGCCCCTTCCCAATGACGGGACTGACGGGACTGAGTGAATCTGAGTGACTGCGTAACAATCGGAACATCGCGTGTTTCAGACCCTCTCAGTCTGTCCCGTGCAGAGCACTTTGTTCGGGCCGACTGGCGGTGCAGGTCCTGCGAGCAGGCCGATTGGAAGATGCGAAGCGGCCAATTACATTGCGGCATTTGGTGATGCACACGAGTGGATTGGGTTCCTTGTATTTCCTTGTCACATCACCCCTTTGCCAAAAAAGAGGAAGCAAAGATTGCTGAAGTCAGAGATTTATGAAGTCAGGTGTTCAATTAATTGCAATAAGAGCCCCAAGTCCACACAGCAAGAGGGAGAAGCAGGAGGAATTGGCAAAAAAAAAATGAACAGTCAGTCAGAGGGTACATTAGCAGCCTCATTACTTGGAACAAGGAAAACAAACTCGCCAAAAGGTTGTTTGATGAAGATGTTCTGGCAGAATGTTCCTGCGTGAGTGCCGAGTGTCCGCGTTGATGATTCAAGGTTTATTGAAGTTTATGTGCATTTTTCTGTGGCAGAAGTTTGGAAGCCTTGATAAAGTCCGGAAGGGATTTCCAAAGTTTGATGTGGCAGCGTTTGCTGCAAGGCGACACGTGCGGCAAAACTGAAGCCATTCAAGTGGCACGTCGTAGCGCAACTTTTGACAGCGAAAAACTGCTCCTTTCCAAGGGAAACTCGAAGCTCCTCCCAACAAGATCTGTGGTAAAGACGATCATCGAAGGCAAGTTTAACCAAGAAGGATATGCAAAACTTGTTTCCCATGATGCGCCCATCCAAGTCTGCCTTGCAAAGGCCTGGAATACTGCAGTAATTGCATTTCGTCAATGGAAACGTGAAAAATAACGAAAACCTCGAGAAAATTACGAAACAAATGCCAAATGCAGTTAATTCCTATATGTTTCCTATGTTTTCCCTAATTTTATCCTACTTTCTCGATTTTGTTTGCAATTTTTGACATGTCCAGAAAAATAGGAAGAAATAAGAAAAAAATGGCTGTGGCCAAAGAGAAATCCGAACTGTTGCTGAAAAAATCTAGAAACATGAAAAATTGCAAACACCTAGAGAAAATTAGGAAACAAAGGAACATATTAGGAAAAACATAGGAAAAATAGGAACAACATAGGAAACAAATATAGCGTCAAAATCACGCGTTTTTGTCCACCCATTGTTTTTCCTGATTTTATTATTTCCTTGATTTCAAAGAGGTGCCTGGAATAGGCAAACAGAATGCTTTTAGATGCTATTAGTTTTCTTGCTGCAAGATTTCCCTCGTCTCCATCAACGCTGTAATTTGGTAAAGGCGGTAAAGGTAACTTGTAGCTGGCTGATGGTATGGTTTCATCATGCTAAACCACTTGATACCACTTGGCCTCTAAGGCTACGGTCCATCGAGAGAACGAAAGACTGAGAAACTCGAAGATGGGCCCTACCTGCCTTTGGTGAAACGCATCGACTCTGGACTTATCAAAAATTTGCTGCTAGGCAAGCAGAAAAGAAGAGAAGTCATCGGGCATGTTTGAGTTGTTTTTGACGTGTTCCCTTTCTTGCGTTTGTAATAGTCATGATTAGCCATGTAAATAGTCATTGTATCCCGTTGTAACATTGTAGTCGTGTAGGAAATCCTTTTGCAACGAGCTGGCGAAGTTTCCTTTGCAGTTTCATCCTGGTGATCGGTGGGAATATTCAATGGGTTTGGACGTGATTGGTCGGGTCCTGGAAGTCGTGTCGGGTTTGCCACTGGATCGTCTTTTCCGTCAACGAATCTTTCGCAAGATGGGCATGAAAGACACAGTCCCTTGGCTCCCTCAATTATCACGATTATCAGTTGTGGTTTCAATAGTTTCCATGCTTTTCTGGAAGAGGGAGGGAAAGAATGAGAAGATGTGGAAATAAGTGGCAGATTCAGAGTCAGAGTCAGAGTGTTAAAGAAGCGAAATCATAAATGTTAGGGGGGAAAGGGTTAACATATGTCAGATGAAATGTCAGAGATCCCCAGCATATTTGTCGGATAAAATGCAAGTTGGCGAGGATCGTTCAAAGTAAACTTGAAAGCCCTTGTGCATTTCTTTTCCTGAAAACCGGCAAGACCTTGTGTTTCGTACACTGTTTGTACACCGCTGCTTTCGAAAGAGGCGTTTGATATGGCTCAGATCTTTGGCTGTCTCTTTCTCATTCTTGGAGAGTTTCCAATCAAGAGGCGGTTGAAGGTTTTTGACGAGGATTTTGGCAAAACACATCAAAACGAATGGTTTTGAGATTGGAAGGCAGCCTTGGTGCCGTTTAATCCACCCGGAAATATTCAGGGAGCTGATTCAGCGAACAGTAGAAAACTGAGGCTTTTTCGGTGAGCCCGCGAAAAGCGCGGCGGCAATTGACAGCTTACTACATCACCAAGGTACGGTCAAAGAATCGCAACACGGACTGCATCGTGGGATGTTCAGTGAGACACAGTCAGACATAGTGAAACTGTTTTCACAGGTTCTCTCTGCGGAGGTATGCGGCGTTTTGCACAAGACGCCGTTTCCAAAACAAAGTCAACCATAATCAACCATACTTATGTAACGAACGATATCCTGGGCAGAGCTTGTTTGAAAAGAATTGCTGACAGTTCGAAGCTCAAGCATTTGAAATTCAATGGGTTTTATGACATCAACTCGCAGACGCGGAGTTGTCTTGTGAAGGCACAGCAAGCACAACAACCGCCTGAGACGGCGAAACGATTCCTGGGGAAATGCTGTGGAAAATCTCGCATTCCAAGGCAAAAGCGCAGATGCACAGAGTGCGGGACACAGGGCTGGCCAAACGGGACAGGAAATTAAACGCGCGAACTAGTGGTGTTGGATGTTTCAAGGCAGCAACGCGGTGCGAAGTAAGCAACAAGCGGAAAACGGACGAGAGAAAGGAGGGCTGCAAGGGCACCATGCGCAACAACACAGCTGGAGATCAATCAAGACAAAAGGATCAAATGGGAGACATGTGAGACTGAAAATTGGTTGGCTCATATATGGCCCCAAACAGCGGTGGGACCAGTGAATTTCCTGCATATTCCGAGGCGAATTCTTCTAGAATTTGTTTTCGGGGCCGTTTCGGCTCTTTCTTATTTGGATTCCTATTGCTTCTAAGCCTTTTGATTCATTGCTTCTCGGATGTTCTTCCTTTTGCCTTTTGTTTCGGTTCGTTCTTGCGATTTTTTTTTAACTAAACAAGTCCAAACATGAACCGTTAAACCCCAACACACATCCTGAACAGACCCTCCACATATCTAAAGAAACCTTGAAAAAACTTTCAGAAACGTTCGTGAGCAACTTCAAACTCCAAGAAAACAGTTAACAAACACCGACGAAACCGTGCATAAACCTGAACATGCCTGCACATACCCTAAATATACCGTAAACGAACTTCAAACATACCCCAAACAAGTCCTAAACACGGCCAAAACAACGCCCAGACAAACCCCAAAGATATCCTCAAGAACTCTGAGCATGCCCCAAACAAACCTTAAATGCAAACGAATTCTAGACTGACAAACGCTGCAGAAACCCTACAGAAACCACATGTGAATTAAACAAATCGAAGATGCCGCGTGTACAAGGCGCAAGGCGTTGCAGCATCATGGCGCTGCGCGCAACATCCACAACAAATACACCACACTGAGAACATTTGAAAACTAAACATAACCAAACCACTGCAAGAACATCATTACCATCATCATGATCATCACGATATTCATCGACAAACACACCAAAACCCAAACGAAACAACACCAAAATAAGAACACGACAGAAGAATACACACCAGTTGTTGCTACTTCAGTTTCCAGTACTGCCATAATCACCATTCAGGTACTGAACAGCCAACCAAAGACAGCGCAAGGACATGCAACTTCAAGCATGATTTTCCCAGAAACGAAGCCCTCATACCAAAAAAGACCAATAGCGAAAAAATAGGAAACTGCGCAAAACAATTTCGCACATATTGATTGTCCAGCGACGTTTCTTCCCAACTCTTTGATCATTCCCAGCTCTTCGCCCGCCAAGGTAGGACGAAGCTGCCAAACAACTTCTTTACACGACGCGCAACTTCCAAGAACTTGATGTTATGATGTCAGCATATGTCAGTGCACCTTTCTAGGTCATCAACACAATGCTTATCACGAGGTTGATGAAATTGGACGTCGCAAACGCTTCAGATTAGCGAAGCGTTCCAGCTTTTGACATCTCTTCATGCATTCAGGTCCTTTGAAAGTTTCAGATGTTTTGAGATGTTTTGAGATGTGTGAACACTTTTTGACGGTGTTCGAGGCAGATGGGTGCCATCCGAAGATGAGCGCATGGGTGCAAGGAAGATCTTTGAAGGTGCTGTCTGGAGGCTGGGACAGATGGGACAGCTGGGACAGCTGGGACAGCTGGGACAGCTGGGATGGGACTTCAGCGCCGCAACTAGCTGCTGTGAGTGTGTGGCGGTTAGCGTCGCGAGCTTCGGGTGCGAGTGGGTTTGCTCATGCCATATGCAGGTTTCAAGTCACGAGGTCGCCCTTGTCATGACGTGTCACGAACAAATCCTCTTCTCATTTTCCAGTTGATACAGCCATGACAATCTATAAATTTGGAAGACTCTTGAAGATTCTTGTAGATATAGATAGATAGTGACATGTCATGACTTGTCCCTTCTCCTTGGCCCTTGGCAATTTCCCCAGTCCAGGTGGTATTTGCGGCTCCTTCGCAGGCGACTTTGTGAGACCAAAACTTTGTGTGCAGCGGCGTAGCAGCGAAGCGAGATTCCAAAATCCCAGACCCAACCGAATCTCCAACTGGTCCAACTGGTCCAACCGTTCCCTTGCCATTCCTTGCCATTCCTTTGCCATTTCTAGTTGCTTCTAATATGTTCTAATCGATATGCCGATAGTCCTTTTGATTTTGGGAACCCACAGCTTTCGCTAGGTGGTTTGCTGTCATCACTGCGCGATCAAACAATTTTCTGCAACGTGCTGCTGAACCAAGGCCCTGCAGCTGCCATGAAGTTTCAGTCACTACAGTAACTACAGTAACTTGCAGCCTATTACATAACTTTCAGTAACTTTCAATTATTACATTTATTACATAAGTTTACAGAACTTGCAGTAACTACAATTAACTACAGTAACTGTCATCAGGTCATCAAGGAAGTTTCGTCGAGAAACTCCGAGTTGCGGAGATCATTTTCAATAGCAGCCCAGAAGCCTTAAGTCCAGTTAAGCTTCGCCGAACAAATTGCCTAATTGAAAAGGAATATATAAGTAATACATACAGTACATGTCATTTTGAGACCTTGGCAAGTTGCCTGATTGAAAACGAGTACATAGGTTAAACTTGCTTTCATGCTGCATTGCTGTACAAACTGCTTAATTGAAAACGGTGAACATATCTGGACCGTCACGTGGAAGTTTATCGGTCTTTTTGGATCTCTTGGTTCTTGGAGCTTCGCTAAATGTGAAGGTATCAGATAGCTATGTCATCCCATAGGGAAACCATGCTGTGGAAATCTGTGGGAAAAAGTCAACAATTGAACATAGTCTTGGGTGGTAAACAGGTTTTGCTCAGGATCTATAAGTATGCGCAGGGATTCTGACACACTGTCCGGCAAAGTGACAGCGTTGGAAAACCGAGGTGAGCACGAAATACATTTTCTTGGATATTACAACATGCGCAAACAATGTCGGCACTTGAAGGTTTCCAATGTTTGCTTGTTCAAATTGTTCTTGGGCACCGGCACCTTGCCTTCAGCAAACATGTTTTGGAAACCTCATGTTTCATGTGCCAATATTGTTTTTTTTGTTTGGAACCTGTTTGGGGGACCTTATTACGAAAGCCGGCGGTGCGAACAAAACTTTCTTTAAGGGATTTGGCCTGAGCTCTGACAAAAAACCCTGCAAAATTCGACATTGGATGGGGATTTATCTGGGAAATTCAGGGTTTTTTGAAGGCCCCTGATTCGCAATTTGGCAATTTGGCGATGGGGCATCGATTCCCCGGTTCGCCCCTTATCCTAGTGGCTGGGAGAGAAGGCAAAAGGGTTGCCACAGCAAAGGGTTGCCACATGACGGTTGCTAAGGTAAGGGGTTGCCATTCGAGGAAGGCAGACATGGAACGTTGTAGTTTTTAAGTTTGAAAGTTCTATTTCACGGTTTTTGGGAGCGCTATGCTCTTGGAACTCGGAGCGCTCCATTTTGAGAGCATTGCATTTTTGGCGCTGAAAACGGCCCATTCTGGAAGATGTAATTTTGCTTGGAAGGCCTTCGTTTTGGCGGTATTGTAGTCTTCAATGTTGCTGAGGGAAGTGCTTACCAAGGTAGAGTAGAGCAAGGCAGAAATTGATGCGCTTTGGAGCATTGCACTTTTAAGTTGCAAGTTCATGCAAGTTCTACGTTTCAGGGGGACCATGGGAGCGTTGTGGTTTTGGAGAAAGCGTTCAATTTGGGAGCTTTGTATTTTTGGGCAAGGCGCTGAATTCGAAAAGGGGCCAAGGCAAAATGGATATGTCAATTTCTGCTTTATCGGAGCATTTTTGTCGTTAAGATTCTGAAGTGCCACGCTTTTCTTTGGGAGCCTTTCAATTCCGTGGCGTCGCTGTGCGCTAATTCGTGGTTCGAATGTGGGGTTCAAGTTCCGGGGCTCATGGCTCACGCTATCCAGCAGCCTTCACAACTCACAACTCACAATCTACGCCTTACTCCCAGTATCACTTACAAGCCACTTGGGAAGACACTGGGACACGGACGCAAACCCGGCTCCCAAGTCCTTGCAGTCCATGCCTCAGCATGACTTGCACAGATCATTGAAGGATGGAAACGGCACGGAATATGAACGGAATAGGAACGGATTGCCGCGGTCTCCGCGCCACTTTGTGTGCATTTGTGCATTTGTGCCCTTCCGTGGAAGCCTTCTCTGTCAACTCTTCCATTCCATCCAATTGTTTATCCTTTTCTGCGATCACACACGTCCAAGTTCAAGTCCTGGCAAATCACCGTCGGTCGACCTAGCTTTCGCTACATCCCAAACTATGTAGAACCTCTTATGGGGTTTTTCAATTTGCTGCGGCAACCTGGAAACCGTTTGTTGGGAAATCTTCCTTGGGATCCGTGTATTTTGGAAACCCTACTTGAGGGACAGCATTAGTTTTTGTTGCTCTGGACTTTTGGATCCTCAAAACTTGCTTGGAATCCTCGGAACTTTGCAAGCGCTGCACACCTGTTTGGCAACCCTGGTGCTTTGCAATCCTTGGGTTTCTCTCTCCAGGGCCAGCGTACCTTTTTTTGAGATCCCAATGCGCTATGATTAAGACGAATCGAAGGAAGTTTAGAAGCCAAACTTCCGACAATATGGAGAGATGGAAAAGCAGAGGTGGGAAGAGTCAGAAAAGAGAAGAGCAGAAGAGAGAAGATCAAAGAAGAGAAAGAGTGATAAGAAAGAGGATGCAGGTGCGCGAAAAGGTAGGAAAGTCGCGATTCACTGCGTTTTTCCAATGATTTGTGGTTCCGGAGGGTCGAAAAGTAGGCTCGCTAAAGCGGCGGGTGCGGAGCCATCTGGCCAGATGAGAGATGAAAAGTTGCACGCCGTCTTCACGTTCGGAGCACTTTTGGAAGCTGAGATGTCAAAAAGTGCACGCCGTTGTGGCGCGAAGCACACTTCCAAGTCAAAATGCAAAAAGCACACCATTGGCGGAGCACTTTTGGAAGTTGAGATGTCGAAAAAGTGCACGCTGTTGTGGCGGGAAGCACATTTCCAAGTCAAAATGTTCAAAACACCTCAGCGGAGGTTGGTAACTGTCCCATTTTGGGTATATTGGACATCACCTTATAGTAGCCATTATAGACCATATACCTAGAATGGTTGGGTGATGTTCAATGGGGACATTTAATGACCCAGTGTCGGACCCCTTTTGGAAGTTGACATGTCGAAAAAGTGGACGCCGCTGCGGCGCCAAGCACATTTCCAAGTCAAAATGCACAAGGCGCGCCATTCTCGGAGCACTTTTGGAAGTTGAGATGTCGAAAAAGTGCAGGCCGTTGTGGCACGAAGCACATTTCCAAGTCAAGATGTAAAAGCACTTCATGTTCGGACCACTTTTGGACGTTCAGATGTTGTTTCGTGTGGCAGGGGCAGGGGACTGTGCACCTTGTCAAAAGTGGGCAAGACGTTAGGGTTTTGTAGCAGTTTCAGCTACAACCACCGCACTGCATTACACTACACTGCAACTACAACCACTACTACAACTACGGCTACGCTACATTACACTACACTGCACGAATTACATTACACTACGGAACACTCCGCTCGACTCCACTACACTCAACTGCATTACACTACATTTTTTTACACTATGTTACACTAACTACAACTACAACTACAACCTACAACTACAACTACAACTACATTACATAACACTACACTACACTACACTACACCCCACTAGACTACACTACATTACACTACCCCGCACTACACTACACTACGCTACAATACACGACACTACACGACACTACACGACACTACACTACACTAACTACAACTACCACTACAACTACATGGCCTACACTACCACTACAACTACATGGTCTACACTACAACTACAACTACAACTAGTAGTACTAGTAGTAGTAGTAGTAGCAGTAGTAGTAGTAGCGGTAGTAGTAGTAGTAGTACTCCTAGTACTACTACTACTACTACCACCACCACTACTACTACTACTCCTACTACTACTACTACTACTCCTCGTACTCCTACTACTACTATTACTACTACTACTACTACTACGACTACTACTACGACTACTACTACGACTACGACTACGACTACGACTATGACTACGACTACGAGTACGACTACTACGACGAGGACGACGGCTACTACTACACTACCTGACACTACACTACTCTTCACTACACTACACTACACTTCATTACACTAATTACACTAAACTACACCACACCACACTACACCACACTACGCCACACTACACTACACAAACTACAACTACAGCTGCAACTACAACTGCGCTACTTTTTACACTACACTACACTACCCTACATTGCATTACATTACACTACACTCATTACACTACCACAAAAGCAACTACAACTACACCACGCTAATTACACTACACCACAACTACAACTCCACTACACTACAACTACAACTACAGCTGCGCTACACCACACTAATATGCATTCAGCGGTTGTTGGTGAGGTGACCGACCAGGTGACCACTGCAACCATTGTAACCTTTCCAAAAAACACAACTCCAACCACCTTTCAGTCCGTCAATGGATTCGCTCTGCCATCCGTGATTCACAACAACCAACCTCTCCTATAGGTTTCCTGTTTTTGAAACTTCCGCCACCGCCTTGTGCGGTACTACTGGTACAGTAGATACACAGCTGCAATATGTTGCTTGCGCCGGAGGCTTTGCGACGACGACGGGTCACCAGGTGCTGAAACCCAACACGGTGAGACTTTTGTGCCGAGAGCCTCGGCAGACTGTCACGACATGTCACGACCGTCGAGTGAAATGTCTGCGTCAGGCGAAGTGAAAACTTAGCGTTTTGGGAGCGCTAAAGGACCAAGGGCCAGGGGTTGAACACTTTTTCCATTTTTTCCCAACATGTTGAAACACATAGGTTGTCAAGATTTGGGTTCTCACATGCTTGGGTCTAAGGATTGGCTGCGAATGAAATCCGTATCGGACAAACAGAAGTTGCGAGGTTGGGGCATGCACCTTTCTTGGCATTACTTTTCAGCCGCAAACCATGCCCTCAAACTGAAACCGATGCAGAGAAGTCGTTGAACTCGTTGAATTCGTTGCTCATTGAAACCCACCGCCCCAAAGCCCAGAGATTGAAACATGTCCATCCTCTCTGACACGTTTCAGTTTCTTTCATTTTTTCATGTTATTAAATAAGTAAAAAGGACAACTGGAGCGTGCAGTCAAAAGAAGGCACATGTGAGACATATGCCACGTTGTTGGGATAGCGCAGGCTGGCAGGAGTTGAACATTTCCAATGTGAATGTTAAATTTTCATCATCAAGATCGTCATCATCATCACCATCATCACCATCCCAATCCTCATCCTCACCGCCTACATTTTCAGGTTCATGTTCAACATATTTCAACATATTTGTCCCGTCTTCATCTGAGCCCCTTGGTGTTCAACTCCCAACGGGGCTGGCTCGGAGGCCTTGCAGTTGTTTTTTCAAGCCCGTTTGCCTGTCAATCACTCCATTTCTAGCGCTCACAATGCACGTGGGAACTACTCTTGGCCCATCATTGCACGCGCTGACCAAGGGGCCGCGATGTGGGCTGGTGCCCCCTGGGACATTGGATGCCAAAAGAAAGATTGTACCATGGCAGATCACAATTTTTTCCGATGCAATCCTAAAACCTAAGCATGCCGACAAGAGCACAACGAAGAGGTTTTCTTGGACTCTTTCCTCCGCCGTTTTTGCCGATGCACCCAGGATGTTTATGGGTGGCATTACTACCAATTGGAGCATTAATTTCCCTACGAAAACTTTCCAGGCCCAAACAGGGGAGAGTGCAAATGGGTTGACGTTGTACATACGGTTGCTCCAACCTGGAAGGAATCAAAAGGGAACTAATAACTTACGGAGACATCATCAGCTGCACACGGGCCAGAGATGGCCAGAGATGGCCAGAGCCTGTTTCAGAAGGATGTGCTGCATATGCCCTTTTTGCGCTGCCTGGAAAGACGGGTGACCAGGTGTCCCTTTTTCTTCTCAGGCAACTGCGCTAGTGCATCATTCTTGGCCCCGCTTTCTGGCAGGTAAACATTGCATCCCCGTTTTATATACCACATCACAGATTTTTACGCGACCGTTGGGTATGTTAAGCCGCCCGCGAACAGTTTGAGAGTTTGCTAACTTGGAATCAGTTGTTGTGTCTTGGTAATTTTTACAAAGACGGCATGGAAAATAATGGACAATCACGGAAACTCGCCACCTTTCAAAAGTGGCCTATGCACATGGGACACTATCCCCTCTTGAGGTGGGCCATCACCCATTCTTTTGGGACTTGTCACAACATGTCACAACATGTCACAACATGTCACAACATGTCACAACATGTCACAATATGTCACAAGACAGGTGTCGATGACCAGCAGTTCTTGCGAAGCAGATGTCCACAACTGGGACGATCGGAAGGATGATTTGAGCGGTGCTTTGGACCACGCAGAGAAGGCAGCTCTTATGGGTCGGAGAGGACAGGCATTAACAGAGTGCGAGCAGAAAAATTACGAGTAAAATGCCTCCTCATGTAGTGCAGTGTAGTGTCACCAACATATATGCTTCCATGCATCCGAAGTAGATTGGAATTCACAACTAGTAACATCTCATATCACTCCTTTTTTGGGTGTCCGTAATGGTCCCGAAAAGGAGCCCCAAAACGATATTTCCGGACACCATATTTTTTAGTGCATGAGATCATGTCAAAGACATGATTCTAGCAATCGAGTTTGCTTGCACTCGTACAAAAACATGTCCACTTGTTTTCATTAATTAACTTCCAGACCTAACAGCCAGCGGGTGGGTCAAAAAAATCCCACTTGACTTTGGCTCAAGTGTGAGAAAACAGGCGGCGGCTCGCTCAACAGTGTTGTTGAGGGGCCGTTTGCCATAGCTGAGCCACTTTTCAGTGCGTGTGCAGGTCTTGTTTGGCATTCCATCTTGGCACAGATTTGTCGGACATTTTCATCTTGTCAGACAAGGGTCATTTTATTTTTTCCCTTTTGGCCAACGAAACCATTACGCGTTTTTTTGCATTGTCCTTTTTTCATTTCCTTGTCTCGAAAAACGTCCACGGCGACCCACAAAAAGTGCACGGCCTCGAGATGCCGAGTGCTTTCCGTGAGAAAAAATTGCAACCTTAATAAACTGTTCATCAAATTATATTGTTTTTTTCCGAAAAAAAAACTCCCCTTTGTTCGCTCCTCCTGCTGCCCATGACCAAGTTCCGTCCAAACTGAAAAAGGTGCTCGCCATGATCGAAACAAATTGGACGTGACCATGGCCAGAACACCAAACAACTCTGTTCGTGTCAATGAATTGTTTTTGAGGGCGTGCAGAAACATGAAAGTGCTCACAACGCCACTGAACATTTACTTGTTTGAAAATGTATATTCGTTCGTGCGTATGTTTGTGTGCATATATGTAGTTTGCGATGATCCCACATTTTATTAGGTTGGCACTTCAATGTGGCAGGTTTGGCGACGAAAGCGCAGACTGCAAAACGGCCGAGTGTCCTGAGTCTTGGCGGTAGTTTCAGTACACACGGTAAAAAAAAATATTTTGGATTGTTTGAGCCAGGTTTTCTAAAGACCAACCAGAATCTCGCTGGGATCGGAGAGTTCTTGCTGGGGTCCGTGGCAAAAGGACCGCTTTGAGTTTGATCGGTTTGTCCCCGTGTGCTGAACCCCGGGGACCAACGAACAGTCAAGAAATTTCACATCGTCGCCAACAAACAGTCAAACAACCAAGAAAACCAAAAAAAAAACTTTACTTCGTGTGATCTCCACCATGACATTTATAC
>Ga0126342_10013956_pt1 | contig 14204 bp, 9 predicted proteins | sample Cyp1metagenome_FD_92528 | JGI IMG/M metagenome (GOLD analysis project Ga0126342, IMG submission 92528) | Coral microbial communities from Lord Howe Island, Old Settlement Bay, Australia - Cyphastrea 1 metagenome | ecosystem: Host-associated > Invertebrates > Cnidaria > Coral ...
GATGCTCCAAAATGCAACCCCTCTCAGGAAATGAGCGCCCTGACCTCCTAACATCTCTCATGAACATGTCTTTTGTACTGCGCCTGCCACGGAAAATGCATCTTTGCAGATCCTCTTCAAAAGCCCCATGCCTGCCATCGATTTTGGAATTGCTACAAAACCCTCACGTTTTGCTCACTTTCGACAAGACCGACAATCCCTTGCACCTGCCACGCGGAACGACATCTCAACGTCCAAAAGTGGTCCGGACCCCTGGTGTTTTTAACATTTTGACTTGGAAATGTGCTTCGCGCCACAACGGCGTGCACTTTTTCGACATCTCAACTTCCAAAAGTGGTCCGAAGCTGAGGTGTTTTGTACATTTTGACTTCGAAATTGGCTTCGTGTCACAACGGCGTGCACTTTTTCATCTCTCAACTTCCAAAAGTGGTCCGACCATGGTGTGTTTTGTACATTTTGACTTCGAAATGTGCTTCGCGCCACAACGGCGTGCACTTTTTCGACATCTCAACTTCCAAAAGTGGTCCGACGGTGGTGTGCTTTGCACATTTTGACTTGGAAATGTGCTTCGCGCCACAACGGCGTGCACTTTTTCATCTCTCATCTGGCCAGCTGGCTCCGCACCCGCCGCTTTAGCGAGCTTACTTTTCGACCCCCCGGAGCCTCAAATCATTGGAAAAACACAGTGTTTCGCGACTTTCCTACCTTTTCGCGCATCTGCATCTTCTTTCTTCTTACTCTTTCTCTTCTGCTCTTCTTTCTTCTAATCTTTCTCTTCTCTCTGCCTCTGCCCTGCTCTGCTTTTCATCTGTCCATATTGTCGGAAGTTTGACTTCTAAACTTCCTTCGAATATCCAACTATTATTAGCCAATAATTGTGAAAAATAGTCAATATTTATTGAATAGTTATAATTCTATACACTATTCACAATCATAGAACTCAGAATTGTTATCCTATCATTGTTCTCCAGCTATTATCACTTGACCTATAATTGTGTTATAAATCTTCGGATGGGCTTCTCCAACAAGCCCAAAACCCCACGTCGCCATCGATCCAGGCTGCGTTTCGGCGACCGCTGTTTCGGCGATCTCTTCCTTTGGGCTCACCTTGGCGATCAACGAGGGATGGTGGGTTGAAGCAACCAAAAACCTAGAATCTATAAGGTTTTTATCATGGTTTAACCAACTAAAACTAGGGATTTATAGAGGGTTTTTCACCAACACCTAGAACTACTAGGGATTTAGAGGGATCAAATTGGGATATCGTTGGGATATGATGAGGTTGTAATGGGATAACATGGAATATCTGCATACCCTTGATAATGTGCTGACTTCGCTATGGAAACCATGGCCCATTTAGTTCGATGATTTACCTATTAAACGTGGGGCTTTTCCTTTTAAATGTGGTGCTTTTCCAAAACAGTATATTACGTTACGAGAAGAAAAGCCAACCAACAAAAAAGGATAATCAAACTCCAATACGGCAGATTCAGTAGCAAACACCGGTCCTTGAAACAACAAACATGGTATATCAACAATTAAAGCAAAATATTGTCAATTCAAACACGAGAGGATCAAACTAATAGCTACTGTTTAACCAACAGAAATGATGACATCAAATCGTTCACTCCTGGGTATAAACCAGCAACCAATGTTGACCTATCAGAGTGGGGATTTCACTGTTCAAGGTGGGGACGTTGGTCAGCAGAACTGGGAATATTAACTGAAGAAAAGTACAGTATGTATGTACATATTATATATGTTTGTCCTGAAAACGAGAAATTCAAACATTTTGATGAGAACTGACACAAGTATGGCCAAAAATGGAAGAAGGACGATGGTATGATTATCCTGGGGTAAAGTAACATAGATAACATACCCTCTGGTAAACTAACATAACTATGGAAAATCACCATTTTTAATGGGTAAATCCACTATAAATGGCCATTTTCAATAGCTATGTTAGTCATAACCAGAGGGTAATATGGAAAAACATGAAAAACATGATTTTCCCAGGAAAATGATTCACAAATAGTGGGAGTCCCACATGTTGGCAGTCGCCTCACTCCGAGCTGCTGCTTTGGGGGCCGCGGGAACTGATGCAGATTCATCGCGTTGGAAGATCTGCTGCATGTCATCTTCACCTCAGAATTTTCAACATGGTTTATGCAGAAAATGAGGGATTTCGTCAATGGCACCGGGGAAATAAGAGGAACATCTAATGTGATGTACAACCACTATCTGGGTGTATAAAGCTAAACTGAATTTTGAGATGACTGGGAGTATATGGAATCTTTGATAGGTTCCATCTCCAACATCAGGCAATTACCATCTTCACAACTCACATAGACCCTGAATATCAACCATCCCGAGAGCGGGCCATTCAGAACAGGAATTTGAACTAACAAAACTGGCCGAAAGCCTTCGATTTTCCTGTTTGGTTAAATCCACAATGGGGAAAAATGAGAATTGAAACTTATGGATGGGGATACTTGGCTCATAAATTCAAAAGTGTGAAGAGAGGCTGCAGCAACCAATGATTTGGATTCCCAAAGTCGTGTAGATGGGCACCTTTTTTAAACTCCGGTTTGACTCATAAACATGGGCAAGCACGGTTGGAAGCAATGGTAGGCACAAAACGGCCCCATGCGCGGCATTCATGGCAGAGTTGCAACACTCGTGCGGGATCCCCAGAGCTGGCTGCTCTTCCCAACTCCAGGCTGGATCACAGTGGTGTACGCGGCTCTCCATGTCTGGAAGATTCGTTCCTTCAATGACTGTTTGAAGGCAGCCTCGTCATCAAAGCAAAGCACCTGGTCGAAGTACTGATCAGTCAGCAGTTGCACCTGTCGGGAACATGCTCATGTGTAACCATGATACAACTAAAGCCTTGGACCCCATTGAGATTGATTGGGGGAATGTTCACCTCCTGGCAGCGGACCCGGACTTTGTGAAAAAATATGTATATATCTATATAATGTTTATATATATATGATTATAGTTGTTTTTTAAATTATAGGTAATGAATCATGGGACAAACAACATTTATCAAAATCATATTTTTCGATTACCTATAATTTAAGGTAATCATGCTAAAAGCTATACTTTAACGTTGTACATATATACAAATATGGGATGGCCCAAATGTCAAGAAAGGGCAAAGGTTACAAGATATCAATGCAGACGTTGCAATGTGGAACCACCTGAGACCAATGTACTGTTGCTTTGTTTAAAATGTACTGCAAGAAACACGAATAGGTGAACCACCCAACATTGCGCTCAAACATTGGCCCCATATTTCCACATCCAATGTGCATTATCTGAAACAAAAAACGGGATATTCCATATGCTTCCCATACCTGGCCAAAAATGGTCTCGGAACCATTCATCAGTCTTATATAGGCTTATCAAAGGGACTCAAGCAACCCTGCATGTCACCCAACTATAGATGGCTACTAAACTTAGTAACCCCCTTAATTGTGCTGGTTGGGGCCTTGATAAACTCAAACATTCTTGAGGATAGCCTGTTGGAAGTTGGTTGAATCGATGATTTTCCCAGCTAGAAAGCTTCATCTACAGCTGATTTCCCCATCATTTTCCAACATGTTCTTATGATTCGCCCATTGAAATCATGAACACTTAACACATCAAATTATAGATTTAATAACTGTTTTTTCATATTTTCTCATCATTTTCCCACATCTTCATAATGATTTTCCCTTCACGTGAACTGCACTGCCACCTACATCGCTCAAGCTTTCCGAGCGACAGCAGCTATAGCTCATGGGACCTGGCGCGGCGCGTGCGTGGAGGTGGCTTGAGTCATCTACGAGTCCAAACAGGTGATGTTGTTGATGCTGGTGCTTCCTTAAATGTTGACACTGATGACCGACCTGTAAATAAATATATATATATCTATATATTTAGAGATACTTATATACATGCAAAACATGTTTGACAAAATAAAAAACCTTGATATGTATATATATATGTGTAATATATATATATATATATATGAAAATGTCATGCTCGCACATCTGAGCTGGTGACATGCGATTCTGGAGCTGCTGACGTGGCTGCTAGTGGCATCAATGCACCACATTCGACGCAATGTAGGGGGTAGTCCGTTCCAGGTTGTATCTGACAGCTTTGCAGACGCCGTGGTTCACGTGCACAAAGGAGCCCTTGAACATCCCTTTCTGGCACACCAGCAGCATTGTGCACAATGGAATGGCAATACGATATATAATTCACCTATGATAATAAATGATCATTACTTATTCCGAAATTATGGAACTTCATATTCCATGGATTTCTGAGGGAACAACTCATCTATGACTATTAATGATCAATCTACCAGTAGTACCGCATAAGGCGGTGACGGAAGTTTCAAAAATAGAAAACCTCTAGGAAGGGTTGGTTGTTGTGACTCACGGATGGCAGAGCGAATCCACTGATGAACCGAAAGGTGGTTGGAGTTGTGCTTTTTGGAGTGGTTGCAGTGGTTGCAGCGGTCACCTCACTCACAACTCCTGGATGTAGTGTGGCGTAGCGCAATAGTTGTAGTTGTAGTTGTAGTGTAGTTGAAGTTGTAATTGTCTTAATTGTAGTAACTCTAGTAATGGTGTCGCGCAGTAGTTGTAGTTGTAGTTGCAGGTGTAGTTGTAGTTGCACTTGTAGTTGTAAATGTAGTGGAGTTGTAGCTGTAAGTTGTAGTTGTAATGTAGTGTAAGTAGTGTAGTGTAGTTGCAGTTGCAGTTGTGGTGTGGTGTAATTAGTGTAGTGTATTGTAGTGTCCTGTAGTGTTGTGTACTGTAGCTGTAGCGTGGTATAGTGTAGTGTGGTCTAGTGTATTGTAGTGTGAACTAGTGAAGTTGTAGTTGTAGTGTAGTGCCGTGTAGTGCAATGTAGTGGTAGTTGCAGTTGCAGCGTAATGCAATGAAATTAGTTTAGTGTAGTGTTGTGTAATGTCGTGTAGTTCTAGTTGTATTTGTGTTTGTAGCTGTAATGTACTGCAATTTAATTCGTGTATTGCTATGCAATGCAGTGTAGCTGTCGTGGTGGTGGTGGTGGTGGTGGTCGTCGTCGTAGTATAGTAGTAGTCGTGGTGGTGGTGGTGGTCGTCGTCGTAGTAGTAGTAGCAGTAGTGGCTGTTGTAGTAGTTGTAGTGTAATTAGCTGTCCATATTATCGGAAGTTTGACTTCTAAACTTCCTTCGATAATTTATTGATCATTATTTTACTAACCTATTAATGTATCATGATTAAAGATGATTTCATTATCATAATATGATAACTAAAAAATGATCATTGTATTGTCATTACATGTTTGAAATGATAAATGATCATTGTATAGATCAATGGTACAAAATAATCATTGTTACAATCTTAATCTATTATTATATTAATGCTACTGTCTGTTATTAAAATCCCCAATTGACATGATAAACATTGACTAATGTGTGGTATTGTCATTCATGTACGACTATTAATCTATGATTACTAATGATTCTTATGATTAGTATAGATTTATGGGTTATTTATTCTTGTTAATATATGATGGATAATTAATCTATGATGCTCAATTAATGATAAGTGTATATGATGGTTATAGAATAATCAATCCCATTATACTTTAATAATTAATCTATAGTAGTCAATATATGATAATGAAATGATCACTAACCTTTGAGTAGTATGGAATTATGAAACTTCATGTTCCATCGAATTATGAGGGGATAGTTTGATATTAATGGAATTAATGGAATATGACACACGAATTACGAAGCTCAAGCTCCTTCTCAGCAGCCACAACCGGATTTTCAGAGTGCCAAGCTGACATGATATTCTCAAAGTTCAGGATGTCCTGATGGGAAAGATCTGGTATCTGGACAAGGCTCTCAGCAGAGGCGTTGGGGTCCAAGGACAGTTGCAGTTGCTTGAGAAGGATTGAGTCTGCCTTTCCATCAAAGAGCAATGTCAACGAAGCAATCGCCAGTTGCTCGCTCTCCTTTTCTGCGCTTCCCACATCCACCGAGCTTTGGAACGTTAAAAATACATATTGCATGACAATGAAGTAATCATGACACAATAATTAGATTATCAGTATTAGTAGTGTGACGATGAAACCACAATACGAACAATCGCAAGTATGTACATAATAGTAAGTATAGTGATAATGATCATTGTCATAATTATGGATATCAAACAATAATGTTAAACACCATCCATCCATCCATGATAATTATGGAATACATGCATTACGAAACATTATAAAGAACTATGAAATGATGATAAAAAACTGGAATACGAAACATCTGCATACATTATTATATATTTATTGTTGTTCTATAATATTACCCACAAACGGGTACTTGCTATACATGTGTACAACATGCTATTTTTCAAAAATTGTGATGGAACATATGTATATACATGTGTATATAAATAGTATATATATATATATATGTATACACGTATTACTTAGCAACATAATGTTCGTGATGAAACATCGACATTCATCTGTACATATTCCACAAATGTATGTATAAACTTGTATTTGTACAGTTTTTGTACATGAAATTACACCACATTGCATTACACGTGCTAATACATGTCATTGCATGAATTTTTGATCACGTCACACCACCTTAAGTTGCCTCTTGTGAGGCAGTGAAGCCCTGCAATGCTAAGGTTGTGTCCTCTGGCAGTGGTCATAATCATCCAATGATTTCACGTATTGTGCTGAACGGTTCAGGGTCGCGACTTTCCGCTGTGCCATCCCCAGCTGTAAAATGTTTGCAGCTACCCTCTGGTGAACTAACATAGCAATGGAAAATCACCATTTTTAATGGGAAAATCCACTATTTCTATGGCCATGGCTTCCATTGCTATGTTAGTTCACCAGAGGGTAAGTATAGTATCCCCAGCTGTAAAATGGGAGGTCTCAAAAGATTGGAGGCTTCGGAGCCATTTCTCCCAGCAATTGCTACTGCTTCCATGGAGTCCAACGACTTTTTTTGGGTTTGTTCCACTAAGAAAAGCCACAAGTAGCACAAGCCATGCGTTGTTGGTTACCCTCCGGTAAACTTACATAGCTATAGAAAATCACAGTCTCGAATAGGTAAATCAACTATAAATGTGCAGTCTTCAATAGCTATGTTAAATTACCAGAGCGTAGACAACTGCCCGGTTTAATCCTCCAATGTTCGCCCCCAGGGCACACCATCCGGGCCCAAGGAACTCATGTACAACTTCACGCAGACTTTGTTGCTGCCACATCCCGAACTGCAGTCATTCCTGATGACTGAAAGGTGCAAGTCGTATTTTGTGGATGGAACGCGGTAGTATATTACTATATGTTTGTCCATCAAAAATTAATAACCACTTGAAACATATAGAAATTTATAGTATGCAAAAAACAGGCCATTGCACATATACATATTAATACACACATAACCATATCATTAGGGACCTCAACAGAAAAACCTGATACAGTTTGACCAGTAGCATGTGACAAACTAAGTGGTTCAAAACACCCAATATAGTCTTTTTCTTTGTTCTGGGTTGTGCCTTGCGGAATGTAAATGTGTACAGTGTGGCTTAGTGATGCTGCTCCCAAAGTGCTTCCCCCAACAGGTGATGTTAGGTCCCATGACCAGTCCATCTGCGATTCTATTGAATACGGCAATATACAGCTACTCAAAGCGGGCAACCCAAGCACTGAGTCGAAGCAACACAACTGGGTCAAAACATAGAATTCAAGGAACCCAACAAAATCCAAATCTGATCGCCCAAACACCCGCTGGGGCAAGCTACTTGATGGTGAAGAAACACTGCAAACTAAATATGTTGGCCAATTCAAGTAGCAGCCCATAGGAGTTATGTCAAAATCCAGATCCATCGACACAGAGTTTTCCGTGGAACCTCCTGGAGAGTTGGGATTCTAAAAGTGTCTGAAAGGGAAAGGAAAACACGATATGTCAAGTCGCTTCAGAAGTCCAACAACTAGGGTTTATAGGAGATATATCTACAGTTGCTGGGGGTTATAAACTATGAACTAACTTGTAACTGGGGGGGGCCACCTTGTAACTTCAATTACATACTGGAACAACTGTTCTATCTCTTTGGGGCTTTGGGGGCTCATATACTTGGATGTGCAATCCAGGCATCCTTTTTCTGGGTAAAGACCATCTTACAACCCGGCTGTATGTGGAATATCTCGATATTATAGGGGTTACATGGGTAGTAAAACGAAGTACTGTAAGTGGGATGCACCGCCACAAGTTTGCTTAAGCCCACATGAGCAGTGTTTAAAACCTGTCCTTCCATTGTAGGGTAGTATGACCCTTGAATCACACCTCATGTATCGACTCTTGAGCTTTAAATCCCAGAAACGACGCGTCGTTAACCCAGTTCAAAAAATGATTTTCCCCTTAAAAACCAGGGATTAAACTGTTTTGATCACCAACCATCATTAATATCAGTTATCCACTATTATCGACTTATATCCCCATATTTTGATGGTCAAACTTACCATGAAATGATGGGAACAACATTAACCAACATGACGGTTCAGCTCCAGCGTCTCACTGTAGCTCGAGCATTTCGTCTGATCCTCGGTGGATCTCGGTGGCGTTTTTAGATCTTGAAAAACTTTCGCAAGGAAATGGTGCAAATGGTTTAATGGTGGTTTAATGGTGGTTTAATGGCATTTAACGGTGGTCTAATAGGATCTAATGGGAATTTTCATGGCACCTGGTTGGTGGTTTGAACCATCTTGAGAAATATGAAAGTCAGATGGGAAGGATTGTCCCATATATTCAATGGGAGATCTCCAAGATCCTAAATTGGAGGTACTGTACCATATAAGGCCATATTTTGTGGGGATATTCCCTTACATAGGCCTTACATAGGCCTTATATATGGTAGGTACCTCCAATTTAGGATCCTGGAATTCCCATTGGTATATTATGGAAAATAGAACATGTTTGAAACCACCAACCAGTCATAATAGGGGTATTATCTATGTATTATCTTTCTATATCTTAATATCTATATATATATATATATATATGTATTTGCAAATGGGGGTTTCCATCAATGGGTACCCCAGTAGCTGGATGCATTATAATGGAAAATCCCATCTATACTGGGTGATTTGGGGGTACCCACATGTCAGGGAAACTCCACATGTACATAACAGATCATAATAGGGGTATAGTGGGATATACTCCAACCTGAAATCAGCGATTCCATGCTTTCAGCCACATGAGTTTGTCCAAAAATCCAGCATTTTTGTGAACATTGCCAGGCTAGGATCTACTTCTAGTTTCATGACCATCAACCCTTTTTTGATCTGCCCGATATGAGTATCACATGTCCAAACATGTCTACCGTGCTTCGTAGTTTCAGCCACTTGAGGATACTCATCTCAAGGTTGGAAATTCAATTCATCAAACTACCAACCAGCAACAATGAAAGCCTTCTCCATGGGCAAATGGAGGGTCCCATCTAATGTCATATTCCGTCCCCAGCGACAAGGTGCATATTTTGGGCATGCAATTTTCGTCCAGTCGTTCGAGCGATAGCATTCCTTGGGTCTGAACTGGAGGGGTATTGAGACGTCTGTGGGTCAATGTCCGTGGTGAACATCCCAAGAATGGTGCTGGTTGTCCGGTGGATTGATACGAAACAAAATCGGGAGGGAATGATCCATGATTTATCGTCAAACACAGGTCCTCCAAATTTTCCTAACAATTCTTGGTTTGCTTTTTATTTTCCATCCACAGAATATGAAAGAACATCATCACATTTTCAAGGATGGAACATTGACATAATAAGGACATATTCGAAACCACCCATCTAGAAAGAAATCCAAACATGAACAAAACAATGCATGAAAGTAATCAACTCAAGCCGTTGATTTGGGTACGGGATGTTTGTAAACAACTACAGTACGATTCCTGGCATAGTTGTCCCAAACGTGAGAACCTGCAGTCTCATCATGGTAGACCGTTCCCGGTAAATGGTTGAAGGTGCAATATTGTCTGCCACAAGTGGGCAAATCAAATTTCAATACCCTCTGGTAATCTCATCTAGCTATGGAAAATAATCCTTTTTTGCAGGTACATCATCTAGAAATGGGCAATTTTCCTTAAAACTATGTCAAATTACTAAAGCGCTGAATGGCCCTGATCAGTGTCACCCTGGTGACCCACCTTTTCCAGGGGATGGTGAGAAAGGGGGCTGGCTTTGCTGCCAAACTTTTCCGTATAAAAATCACCCCCCAGGTGATAATAGGTTGAATCAGGTTGAAGTTCCTCGTTTTGCCAGTCAAATACCCATTTGTTTTCCATGGTTCTAGGGAGATATATTTTCCCATTCCATATCTCCCAAGATACCCTCAATAAAGGCTAATAACCAATAGTAAATCCCATCAAATCACCAAAAATACTACCATTTTCCCGTTAAAATTAATATATACTTAGAAACCACCAGAAATTTGATCCAAGAAAAATCACCATAAATCACCACTATATATATATATACTTCTTTAAATCACCATGAAATCCACCAATTTCCCATCAAAAACCCAAGGCTCCGGTGTCGCCCCACTGGTCCCCGCGGACGCCTCCTCCGCGGCCTTCAGCGCCGATGCCGACGTCTCGCTGCCGAAGCCCTTCGCCGGCGCTGGCGCCGGCGCTGGCGGCGGGTCGCCGGCGCCGAGTTTGTCGGCGGCGCTGACGGCGTTCTTGGCGTTGCGGTCGAAGATCTCGTGGGTTTCCAGGTCTTCACCTTGGTAGTTTGGGGGGTGAAAGACTAACCTTTGAGGGAAGTATGGTAGGAGTGGGAGAAGAGTGGGAGAATGATGGGATTTGAATGGAATACTGGGAAAATGATGATATGATAATGGGATAATAATGGGATAATAATGAGGACTTGAATGCAGATGATCCCGAGTCAGAAATGGATTGTGGTTGTTGGCGGAGCTTGAGGATATTTTTTGGGGGCAAAAAAAGGTGGGGAAAATGGGGAGAAATTCGAGCTTTGAACGAGGACAGGGAGAATCTGAGAACTGTTGAAGGTGCTGGCATGTAGAGTGATGGGTTGGTTATGTGAGGAGAAATTTCAGATTGAGGAGCATCACTTCAGGACGTTGGTTGTTCTCTGGTAATCTGATCTGATAATGGATAGTCACATTTCTTTTCCTCGTTTTGTAGGTTCGTTCCAGTGTTGATAATACTGGGCAACATAGATGAGTTATTATTTTGGATTTGCTAAAAATGGCCAGAAAAAGGGAAAACATATTCTCTCTAGATTCCCCAATTGAAGGATTTGCCCACGGGAAAATCAGCCTTGGGCCTCCAACAAGTCAAAGTTATGTGTCAAGGGAGATAGGTTGGGTGGAATCATCAACCAGTAACGGTTAACTTCAATACCGTAAGTGTGCATATATATATATATGTCTACACTACAGAAACAAATGCATGGATACATTAGATAGAGGCATATATATATAATTATATATTATATGTATTTAAATGTACATGATAATATATATATATATAACTATAAATCTATATATAAATATATATCAAACCTGTAAATAAATATGTAAATATATACATATTATGTCTGGATAAAGTTCCATATAATTCACCAACCTGACCAGTTCAGCCATTTAGGGATGACCAACCCCCAATCCTTTTGCCGAGTCACAGCACGAGTAGCTCAAAGGAACTCAGTTTTTTGCGAGGAATTGCCAACAACAATAGGGGATGATGTCATATTCGAGGTAACCAGGTCTAAATTCCAGTGGGTCTCAAAAGGTCCAAATAACATTTCCCCTTCATGGAATTGCATTCCATTGGTTTGTGAACATCTTTGGTTTGCAGTGCACCACTTTCAGCCCAAACCATGACTGAGATGGTTCCTAGCCGCGGCCAAGAAACCCATGAAGAGCTTCAGGCAGACCTTGCCCTCGCCACAACCTGCGGAAGGATCACAAATGAGCAGCGACTGTGTTCAACCCTGTTGATCGTTGATTATATGGGGCTTTATTTTGAAATTGGGGATTGTCACAACCCATGAGCAGAGAAATCCACTCTTAATCAACCAGTAACAAGGGCTGATAGAGAATCAGCAGACTGGCGGTCCTATTTGGTGCCCGGCCTCACCTACCACCCAAACAATCGGGGATCTTAAAATAAGAGAACCCAGGAAATTTTTGGGTACCCCTTCCCGAAACACCCAGGGGCGATACTGAAATGACAAAGCATTTCTGGACCCCACTGCCTCGAAGCGTCCCGAGCAGAGTCAAATTAAAACCTCCCAAGAAACCAACCATCAACCAAGCATCCCATTGGTCAAATCGAATGTTATGCCACTTAAATCACAATTCTTACCAGTTAAATCCACCTTTCTACTAGTGAACAGCCCAAAAGTTTGCCAGTTACCATCTGGTACACATGGCAATGGAAAGTCACCCCTTTATAGATCTGGGTAAATTTATCGTATTTCACTCACCTGAATCTTGCGGCCATTTGGGGATAATTTCCCGAATCCTAACCATGATTTCCAGTGAGGTCGTAGTGAAATCGTTATAATTCACACAGATATATTACATATCCAACATTCACCCACTATTCACCATGATTAACCATTGTCATCATAGATTTAGGTTCCTGCAATGGCCATTGATTTATAGATGATCTTCCCAGCTCTAAACACACTTCTATACGGGATTTCCCCGCCTGAGGTGCACTCCTGCTCTGTGTAGCTGGAACACGAGGTCTGATCCTGAGTTGAACAGCGAAGAAGCTTAACATAGAACATATATAAAAAGAACATTGCCCATAAATTAAACTATATATATATATATTGTGTTATCTAAATATATTTTTAAATAGATCTGATACCCATAGTTGTGTATTATCTCTATATATATAATTATACACAAACATATTATATATACACATATATATATATTTTTATATAGGGCAATATTGCGTATTATAATGGTATATAACTAATTTGGATGTTGATGAGAATATGATACAACGATGCTGACACTGATTAAGCCGATAACCTACCATTAATAATGAAATAAATAGCTATTGACATTAAAGGATATTTAACTGATGATAACTGTTAGCTGTCAATCCCATCCTGCGTTGCTATTAAACACCCCCCTAAGAAGCTATGATTTTTTGTTGGGGATGAAACCACATTGTTTGGACCATACAATGGGGATGTTTGATATTATGGGGGAGGGGATCCATAGATACTTCTCACTTTTTGATGCGTTTTCCTCCAGAGTCTCCCCAAGGTTGGTCTTTTTCATACTTGTGTTGGGGAAGCAGTGAAACTGTCTGCATTGACCCATCTCTTGGTCATCCATCCCATAGTGGGCTACTGGGTATGTAAATCCCAATTGCCAATGGATTAATGATACCTCAAGGACGGGGTATATAATGGTGTTTGGTTCAAAAACTCTATAGTTGGGGGGTTAATAAACCAATTTATAACTTTCATATGGTTGGGAAACTTGATCCGTAGTTTCTTTGCTCCCCATTTTCTGTTGGGAATACGGATGGTTCCGAATCGCTCCCTCCTAACAATTCCCACATCAAGGGGCATACACCGGACATCCTGCAGAACTCCAGTCTTGCTCGCGATAGCATTCCTTGGCGTGGCGTCTGGTCGATATCTCTGGGATCATCACCGCAGCGATGGAATATCATCTGCTTGGTGGTTGAGCCCTACCCCTCTGAAAAATGATGGAGTTCGTCAGTTGGGATGATGACATTCCATAAACTGTGGAAAAATAAAAAATTCATGTTCCAAACCACCAACCAGTAATGTCTATGTCAATATAATGGGTATATGTGTTTCCCTTCTTCTGCGAGCTCCGATGTCTTGATTAGACCGCGCTCGGCGTGAAATTGAGTTCAATGCAAACAGACCTGCCAATTGAAAGAAAACATATTGGGTCTTAAAAATAAACATGAATATTTATATACCAGTAGTACCGCACAAGGCGGTGGCGGAAGTTTCAAAAATAGGAAACCTATAGGAGAAGTTGGTTGTTGTGAATCAGGGATGGCAAAGCGAATACACTGATGGATTGAAAGGTGCTTGATCTCTCTCACTCTTTCTCTCTCTTTCTCTGCCTATCTACCTACCTACCTACTTACCTACCTA
>Ga0126342_10013957_pt1 | contig 14201 bp, 14 predicted proteins | sample Cyp1metagenome_FD_92528 | JGI IMG/M metagenome (GOLD analysis project Ga0126342, IMG submission 92528) | Coral microbial communities from Lord Howe Island, Old Settlement Bay, Australia - Cyphastrea 1 metagenome | ecosystem: Host-associated > Invertebrates > Cnidaria > Coral ...
ACGGTGTTTCGGGCCCTTCGGTGGCCACGGATTTCATCTTGGCGATGTTAAAAAACATCGGTTTTTGCGTGGTTTTGGGCTCCAGCCGGGGCGTGGGAAGGAAAAATTGGCATCTTAAGATCGTTTCAGCATAGCTGGCCACCAACATAGGCCAACATGGGCTCAACATAGGCCCAGCATGGGCCCAACATGAACCCAACATAGCCCAACATAGGCCCAACCTGGGCCAATGTAGGCCCAAGATGGGCCCGATGGCTCAACATGGGCCCGGCTTGGCCCAACATAAGCCCAAAATGGGAAGAGCAAAAAACACCGTAAACCGCGGGAGTTTTTGGCGACACGGGGTTTGCCCCGGTATTGCCCCGGTAGGTCGGCGGCAGGGGCGGCAGCCCCTCTCCTTTTTTTTTTTTGGAGAGGAGAGAACTGCCGTACGGCAATGCCACGGCCAGCTCCGGGCCCCGTGGGCCCCTGGCCGGACACGCGCTGCGCCCCCTGCCGCCGACCCACTCCCAGCCCACTCCCGGCCGACTGAAACCTACGTAATACCTACGTAATTTACGGTGTTTTTGCTTGCGGTGTTAACAAAACATCGTTTTTTTTTACGGTGTTTCGGGCCTTTCGGTGGCCACGGATTTCATGTTGGCGATGTTAAAAAACATCGGTTTTTACGTGGTTTTGGGCTCCGGGAGGGGGCCCGGGGCGGAAAAAATTGCATCTTAAGATCATTTCAACATAGCTGGCCCAAACATGGCCCCAACATAGCTCCCAAGATGGCTCAACATAGGCCAACATAGACATGGGCCCAACATAGGGCCAACATGGTGCCAAGATTACTTGGCCGGCGCCTGGCTGTCAGGCGTAAGCCTTTAAATCCGGACAGGGCCCAAAGCCCCCATGGCCGTGGCACTGCCGTGTGGCATTCTCTCCTCTCCGTAGGAGAGAAGGGCTGCCCTCCCTGCCGCCGACCCTCCCTGCCGATGCGCCGATCCTAGAAACACCCTGCAATTTACAATGTTTTGTGGCTTTCCCATTTTTTCGATCCGATCGTGTGGCTCAAGATGGGTCAACATGGTCCGACAGAAGCTCCAAAATGCGCGGAAGCTGGCCCAACATAGCCCCCACCTGGCCCAACATGGGTCGCAAGCTGTGCCGACATAGCCACAAGATGGGCCAACATAGCCCTAAAATGGGCCAACATAGCTCGATGTTGGCCCCGCTTGCGGCCATCTTGCAGGCTATGTTGGCCCGTCTTCGAGTTATGTTGGCCCATGCTTCCGGCCCATGTTGGGCCACCTGAGGGCAAGAGCAACAACAACGACAACAACGACAACAACACCAACGACACCAACGACACCAGCGACACCAGCGACACCAGCGACACCAGCGACACCAGCGACACCAGCGACGCCAGCGACACCAGCGACACCAGCGACACCAGCGACACCAGCGACACCACCACCACCAGCAACAACAACAACACCACCACCAGCAGCAGCAGCAGCAGCAACAGCAACAGCAACAGCAACAGCAACAGCAACAACAACAGCAACAACAACAACAACAACAACCACAACCACAACCACAACCAACAACCAACCAAGAACCAAGAACCAAGAACCAAGAACCAAGAACCAAGAACCAAGAACCAACAACAACAGCAACAACAGCAACAACAGCAACAACAGCAACAACAGCAACAACAACAGCAACATCAACAACAGCAACAGCAACAGCAACAGCAACAACAACAACAACAACAACAACAACAAAAAAAAAACACAAATCAGGGCGAGCTCCACAAAAGGGACCCCACGACAATCACAACCACAGCAACAACAACCACCACAACAACAACCACCACCACCACCACCACCAGCAGCACCAGCAGCACAAGAACCACCACCACAACAACAACAACCACAACCACAGCAACAACAACAACAACAACAACAACAACAACAACAACAACAACAACAACAATCCTTTGCCCTCAATTCTTCTTTATAATCTCTTTATGATCCTTTTCCTTCACGTGGGCCCCTGGCCGGCTGTCGGCGTAAGCCCTTGAATCTAATGCTTGGCAGAACGGCAGATAACGAGCGAACATAAAATGACACAGCGCAGGTAAGCTTCGGTCTGAAGATGTCTGGGCTGAATGAAAACCAAGGCACCACAGCAATTTCTCGCATGCCCTCATGCAACAAGCCAATGCCAGCATTGTGAATGGCAAGAACTGCAGGTGGAGAACCAACTAAACTGGTTCCCGCAGCACCTGCTTTATCCTTGGAATCTTTGGGGCACATGTTTCGATCAAAGAGAGATGTGGCAGAGCAACATAGTCAAGACACGTGTTGAAATTCTGCATGCCCAAAGCGCCAATGATACACACAATAAGGCAATAGCTGAAAACGCGACACAATACCAAATTGGAAAGCACTTCAAAAGTCATCGGCAGCAAGTTCAAAGCCAATCGCAGCCAACAGTAGTTGCCAAGAAACTGCAGCATCTCGAAGAATCTCATGAAGGTTTGCAAACCTCTCTGAGAAACAAGTCAACGAGGAGTTCAAACTTGAACAACAATGAAAAACGTCAGTCATGCATCTGGATTCCTTGTGAATCCTGGAAGCTCAAGAATGACTGTGAGAAACGTTGGTGTTGCCTTGTGGTGCCATGCCCCGCCTCTGCATATCAGAGTCTAAAACTCTGAAGTATCGGCCCAATGCATCTTCTACCTCCGAATACAAGATGGAATCCTGCAGGCTCTGCACATGCACTGAACACTATGCTGCCCCCATAGGCCCTCACACTATTGGAATCTATTGGAAGCTTTGGGGTTGAACTCGCTTTGTGAGAATTTCAGACATTTGTGCAGGAACAGAACTTGGTACGAGATCTGGCAAGCTCAATTCCTCCCGCAAGATTGATCTGTTTGTCTTGGACGGTCCTTGGTGTTGTTCTTCAGCTTCCGAGCCAAACCGAGAACCACAACACGAAAGGCCGGCATCAAATCCATCCCGCTCAGTGTCCGCTGGCGGAGGTCGAAGAACGACTTTGAGGAACCTGACAAGTCCGGATCCTTCTTGGACACGCAATGACGCAATGACATTCCGGTGAACAACACAGCAGCATGTAGGTCACAAACGTAGCTAAGTTTCCCATGAAACCGCTTTAACATTTAAATCATTTGATACGTTTAAACCATGAAACAAACCTTAAACATGTTGAAACTTGAAACGTTAGTCCTCTGATCCAAGGCGGTCCACTTTGAGCAGTTCTTTCATGTTCTTTCCATCCCTTAGGCCATCCTACACATCCCTTAGGCATCCTTAGGCATCCTTAGGCCCTAAAGGCCTTCATCATCTTCCGGTTCGTCAAAGTCTTCGAACTGAGAAGGGTTGCGCTCAGCTTCGTCCACATCAGCATTGCACAATCTCATGGCTCAATGCACATCTCGTAGTGGCAACTCTCATGAGACACTGTGCCACGATGCCGCGTTGTTGAGTTTGGACTTCTGCCTTGCTGTTGGATGCTATATCAGCTATATCTTATACATTCTTAAACTCATCTTTAAAGTAGGCCACCTTGCAGGGTGCTGAATCTATATTTTCAATCTTCTCCTTCAAAAAGAATACTGATTGTACAGATTTAAGACCTCTTGTGCACTATGAGGAATCCTTCGGAGGTTTCTCAGCCGCCCTGAACATTGTTGGGGATCCATGGAATCCACAATGCTCAAAACTTTGTGGAGAGTCTAAATTGCACCAATCTACATCCCTGTGGTGATCATGAGATCACGTGGGAACAATTCAATCGCGCCCTTTAATCATCTTTAATCTGCACAACTCCATTGCCTCCAGGGCTACCCTCAGCCTATGGCCTATGAGGACTTACGAAGACCGATGCAATACCACGGGTCAACTTTGGTCGGACTTCCTGGTGCTTTTGGCTGCCACCCTTTTTTCAGCACCGACTGCTGGTTGGTCATTAGCTGATTAGCTGCAGGTGAGCTTGCTACCGTAGGGCTACCTTTTGCCAGGGAAGCTTTGCCTTGGACAGCTTCAATGCGAAATTCTAATGACCCGTATCCACTGGGCAAAGGCCCACCAAGTGCATGCTTCAAACAACGCGGAATTGGCTGACCAGGCAGAAATTACGAAACCAAGTTGAGGCTGTAGCAGCTTTCTTTGGAAGATGCCAAAAGGACAACCGAAGTGACTTAAAGTGACCGCAGCGACAGTACTGATAACATCTCTGATCTCAACAGGTTCAAACACTTATATGTTTAAGGCGATGCCTTTGATGTGTCCTTTGGCACCCTCAGCATGCTCAGCTTTGGAGGGACACCGAGCCACACCCAGTGACTGGTGAATCTCGACCCACCTCAGATCCTCACTGTACCCACTTTGCTGATCTTGTATCGATCAAAGGCTGCAAAGTAAGCACTGGTGCCCATATCTTGGGATTGCCATTGACGGCCCAGCCTGCCGTCAAACGCTTGGAAACATTTGAAGACTCAAGTCCGGCCATGCGCCAGCTCCCCAACCCAAGCAAGCAGTGAGCTAAAGGTGGACCAAAGCTGAAACTGTCTGCAACTCATTGGTTTAAGTCAGCAGATTTAACTTGGCTGTGTGTGGATTGTCGTGAGCATGCTGTGGGGCATGTGCCTAGCAAAGCATTTGCCAGAAGTGCGCCTGCCATTCATCAAGCTCTGGTCTATAAAACTCTGAAGATGAAAGCACGCTGCCATTTTGCCCTCCAGTCACCTGAGAGCGCGAAGTCCGCGGTGCGACCAGGAGAGCAAAAAGTCCATAAAAATGCGATGAGAGTTGAGACAAGTTGAGACAAGTTGAGACAAGTTGAGAACATCATGGATTGATGCTGAGGACACTGCCATGATAGAGTCCGAAATGACTGCAGCAGCGAAATCCATTCGAGATTCCTGGAAAAGTGCGGCCGCAACAGCAACAAGCCACGGGAGTAAGTACAAAGTTCCATAGACAATGTGCAAGTGTCTTTAGCGTGCAAAGTGAATTTTAATACCCACTCTTACTGACTACCCTAGACAAACTAGACAAGGGATGTGAGGGTTAAAGCATGTGAAAACTGGAGCTGGAATGAGCTGGAAAAATTATGCGGCGTCCCCGGCCTGCATTGGCGCACGTAAGGTGAACACATGATCATCGGGATCTAAACACTCCGCTGAGAAGTGAATCCTTTCCGCCAGGCATGACCGCCAGCAGCTGGCATGATCCATGGGGAGTCTGGTGGCAAAACAATAGCAAGGATTGAAACAGTTGAAACGGCTGAAACCTACACCGCAAAGCAATGAAGGACAAATGTTTAAACATGTTGAAACTTTAGAACAGCCAAAATGAGACTGCAATGGAACTACTTTCAACTTGACCAATTCAATTATATATATATATAACTATATATATATATTCATTCCCCCTGCCCATGCAATTTTCTGTTCCGATGCTGATGATGCTTGGAACCAGCGTCCTGTGGTCGTTGTCTGTGCCACCCATAGCAAAGACATGATGGACGCAGTTCGCAGCCTGCAAACGGATGAACCTGTGGAAATGCAACTTTTTACGAGATATCGTTTTCTGAGGTTTGGTGCAGTAGCTGCCAACACAAAAACATTAAAGTTGTCTACACAGCCACGTGACCTGCCCTGCAGAACGTGCATCGACCATCTCTGTCTTCAAGGACTCCCACCGATTGGCACGAGGATCGAACACGTCGACCGTTCGAAGCCTGGCACATGGCGATGCAAGGGGCACAGTGGTTTCATATGGCTTCAAGAGGCTTCAAAAAGGGTTTAAACTTTAACATGGTAAACATTTCAACATCTTGTAACATTTTGAACACATTTTAAACACATTTAAACACACTTAAATAGATATTTCAAATATTTCTATAAAACATATCTTTAAATTGCTTGAATCACCTTGAATCTGGCTCAAAGAATTTCACGGCTTCAAACTTTTACGCTTGCACCTGGTCCCAGAAGTTCCTCCAAGCACCCACAGTTTTCCACCATTGACAGTGGCCATGGGGGAAGAACGACCGCTTGGCAAAGGCTCCATCTGCATCCAACTCCTTAAGGCATTCTTAAGGCATTCTTAAGGCATATCTTGGGGGGGATCCCGGGATTCTGACATATTCACATGGCACTCGCATCTGATTCTGACATCTGACAAAGCTTCAGATGCGAGGTTGAAACATGTTGAATCAGTGCCAGTTGCCGTCAGTGATATGGGTGATGTGCAAGTGAAAACAACAACAAATCCCCAAGCAACTATCGACGATGCGTAATAAGTACTGTAATACAAGTAACAAGTTGTAAATAAGTAATAAATCTGCAATGCCAAGGCGCTTCAAGCGGCTGTCATAAGCCTGCACGGGCTCAACATGCCAACCCCATAAAAATGGATGGCTTGTCTTGGCCAAGGCAGGGGAAAGACATGTTTTCCCGGGGCGAAGAATCGACCCCGTCCTGTCACCAGTCATCACCAGTCATGGATTGTTCCGGTTGTTCCTGTCAGTGCATACCATCTTTGCAGCCGGCCTCGACCGAATCAATGATCCGAGTGCCATCGAAACCTGAAGAACCAGAACTCCCAGGCTGAACATCAAAACACAAAAAAAAGACATACATCATGAATCATCATGACATATCATGACCATGCATGACATTTGTGGCATTTCATGACAAAATGGCACAATGGTCAAGTCAGTCAAGTCATCCCCATTTTGTGCACTCCAGGCTGGGGGAAATGGGAAATTAAAGTTCGGGACCTCCAATGGCATAGATACGGCCCTCCAGCTCGCAGCTGGCGCAATTTCGCCGCGCAAAGCGCATGGCCGAACCCACCTTCACGACGAGAACTTCACGAGAACTTTCCACCAAAAACATGACGTGAATCAACGGCGAATGCTCAATTCATCTCAATTCACAGCATGGTATTGCTGTATATTGCTGTTACAATCCGGATCAATCTACGCTTTGGGTCTCTTTTGGATATGCAGAGTTGGCCTCCCAGGTGTCACGAAGACAGTCATAGATCTCCACATCGCAAAGTGCCTTTTACAGTGGAGCTGCAGCAGCAAAGGGATGTTCTGAAACATGGCATGCTAAGCAGAGCCGTCCAGAAACCATAGTGTTCCAAAACCGCTGCCACAGTATGCCATCCTTTGAGACCGAACCGAGACCGAACCTTGTAGTCCAAATTCTGCCCACCGAAAACGTGCAAGCGGTTTCGCAGTGTGGCTGCGCCGAAGTAGGTCCGTTCCTTGGAATTTATATCAAGCCCTGCATCAACCGATGTGGACAAGAGTGTCGGCAACATGGGCAAGCGTGATGGCATGTGATGGCCAACCTTATGCCACCATATCGGTCTACTTCCGACACCATCTGTCCTTCTGCTCCATATTTCCCCATGGTTTTGGTACGATGTTTGGTTTCCTTGATCTACAATGACGATCCGACGATCCATGACGTCACCTTCCGTCACGTTATTTCACCGTGGCTTGGAAATGGCCAGGTCTCTGTGGCCATGGCCCTGCAGGGTCGCCAACATTGATTTCCCACATCCAGCACCTGTCGCGAGTCGCCAGTTTAAACAGTTTACTGTCGCATGCGGTCGGAATTTTCTGGGATTCTGATGATTCTCTGTGAAAAGATATAAAATAAATCAAAACATGTTAAACACACCAAAACAATTTTGGCGGTAACAAAGTCAGACAGAGATTCAACCATTTGGATCCATTTGGGACTTGTTGAGGGCTGATTTTGCAGACTTCACAGTGTTGGCCCCAAGGAGACTGAATCATTTTGCAATATTTTGCATAATCTATCTGAGAATATCTGATATCTATCTGATATCCATGTGATCTATCTGCGATTGCGATATCTGGCACTCACAGGCGATATCCTCAGCCTAGCCTCCATGGCACGCAAATGTTCGTACCCATCATGGCCTCCCACTGCAAAGACTAACCTGGAGTGCGATGCAAAGTGCAACATGGGCGATGATACGTACGTTGCGCTCAATGCGCTCAGTCAAACTTAACGGCCTTGATCTCAGCTCAGCCTGCCTATGTCCTATTTGCTGTGAATGGCTGCCTCTTCATTGGCTGGCTAGCTTGTCACAAAATAACACCGGAATAACATGGAATAACTAAGTCAGCGGAAACGACTTTGATGAAGAATCACGGAACTGGTTGCTTTGAGACTTGTTGGGCCCTAGCTTCTGTGTTTATCTTTCTCCCAGGCACGGGAAGGGGAAGAAGTGCACACCATAGAAAGCTGCTTCCTCCCGGCCAACTCATTGAAATCATGAACAAAGGATGAAAAAGGTCAAAACTCTCTGGAATACTGGACATGTTCCAAGTGAAGTGGACAACCTGCGCATAACATGTGCGAAAATAGGCAAACTTCACCCCCATTTGAAGCCTTCAAGGTCAGTTGGTCCCACATGCTCAAACTCCCTGATACTTCATGATACTTCCTATCTGCTCAGCTGGCAGCTGGTCCGTGGCTCCATGTGGCTCCTGTACCAGAGCTTCTGACTCAGCTGTGTCCCTCGGCATCGGAGGCGTGTGCGGATTCCGAAGGAAGTTCAGGATGGTGCGGAAGTGGTCCGGATCACCTGGGTGGGCAGCGGCAGGCCAGGCAGGCCGCTGGCACATGGTGGCACATAGTGGCATTGGCGAGGGCCATTTCCAGCCTAAAACCGGCCATCTATGGCCTATAGATTCCTATAGTCCCTTTAGACTTAGTTTTAGAGGGTAGTCCAGCAAGATCGAACGAGAGCCTGTGGAAGATTTGTGGAGGCCATCAACAAAGATTTTTGGAACAATGGAGATGGACTGTCATTGACTCATCTTCTGGATCTGAAGGGTTACAAAATGATACAAAGTTGTAAGATCAAATGTATCAAAAGTTGTAAGTTATACCTACTGGAAAATTGAACGGGTGCCTCTAAATCCTGTGCAGTGCCCCAATTCCAAGTCATTCAGGTAGTCAATCGCTGCTCCAAGAAACGGTTCAGAAATATCCGACCATAACCTAAGTTCCGCAAGAGCTATAGATGGAGCTATAAGATCAAAGCCTTGACATCCAGAATGGGGTCTGCGGTCTGCATCAGGTTGCCAAAAATAAGCTTGAATCTTGCAAAGCGACGGACAAGTTTGAGGCACCCTGTAAACTATGTTAAGTGTTTGATGTTATTAAACTATGAACATCACTTACGACTTCGCGCAAATCTTCCAATGATATCATGATGATGGTGGTGGTAATGATGGTGATGATAGCTGATAGTGATGATGGTGATGATGACGGCAATGATAACGGGGACGAGGACGAGGAACGCACCCCAACTTTTCATGAGGTGGAGCGATTCTCTTGTGAGAAACGTGACACAGCGATCTGAGTGATAAAGAAGGCAAGACTGATAGCCAAATGCATCCAAATTTCAAAATGGGGATGGCAGCATGGCAACATGGGATTGGGAGTTTTGCAACTAAGTGACGATCCCGACTGACCTGATACCTTAGCCAGCCGATAGTTAATGAGCCATGCACTGCAGAGCAGTCGAAATGGTAAAACATAGAGAAATAGTGTTCCTGTGGCTTAGATGCATTCTTACATCATCTTACTTCATCTTACTTCCGGAGCAGAAGTCGTGAGGATGCTCCACACTTCGAACTGCATAGTATTTCAAGTGATGTCCAATGCTGTGTCAATGATTCCATGAGGTTCCATGAGGTTCCATATGGTTCCATGTGTCAAGTGATGCTCCATGGTCCATGTCATGGGTGCTACGAGGTGCCTGCCAGAGAGGAGGCTCTCCAGGAAGCTGCCGGATTGCTGAACCAACGTCGACCGGGTGGTCTCGAAAACAGTGCCTGACCGGTGAACCGGTGAAACATGGTGAAACGATCCGATTGGTTCGACATGGTTCGACATCACCCGTCACATCAGTCGACAAAAAAACAACAATTGCTGCACTCAAACATGGTGATACAAGAATATATCAAGAATATCAAACAAATGCACACTTACACAGACACATTGCCTGAATGTGGACATTGAATTACTAATGTTATAATGTGGAGTGTCATCTCGTAAAGTCCCTTTGCATCTTCATCGTCCAGGGCGTCGTCCTCATCATCTTCATCTTCACAGCTTTTACACAAACACTCTTTTTACACCAACCACAGTTACTGCAGAAACCAACTCTTGCACCAACCAGCTTTTACACAAACCAACTTTTACACAGACTCGCTTTTACACACCACACCTTTCCTGCACTTACGCCAACCAGCTTTTACACAAACCTGGTTTTACCCGAACCACCTTTTGCACCGACCAACTTTTACAGCAACCAACTTTTACACCAACCAGCTCTTGTCTTTCTTTGCCCCGACCAGGTTCAGCCAAAAAACAGCCTGGTGGCCGGCGGAATGCCGAGGGCTACTAAATAACAAACATGCACACACACATGTTATATATATAATTATATATAATTATATTATAGTTATTTTGATTGTGTTGCACAACGGTCCACGGGCATCCACGGGAAACGTTTCTCATATCATCATAACATATCACAACGTCACGACGAATGTGGCACCAATCTGCCAAGGCTCCTCCCACGTTCAAATCCACGGTGCTCTCTGCTGCCAGCTGAGGATTGGCCAAACGCTGCCGATCAGCTTCGAAAAGGCCGTACTCTTGGCCTTTGACGAATGACGAGAAGCAAGGCTACGTCATCACACGTCATCACCAATCACTCATCGTGGCTATCCAGTCCATCCAGGGATGTCACGTGTCGATGACAAACCACGACTTGAAAAAGTGAAAGACAGTCACCGCATGCCACCACCATGAAGTTTCAGATGCATTTTCGGGCGCAGGCTGCAAGCTGCAGGCAAGCAGCGAAACTTCTCATACTCGTGGGCAACGCTCCGTCGTCTTTGAGAGCCTTCCTGCTCAACCTTGTTGCATCTTGTTGCATCTTATTGCCACAAAAGCATCCAGAAGTCATGTAGCCACTTGCCATATCTTGCCATCCACAACAGGATCCCACAAAAGCACAGGGGCTCAACATGGCTCAACGTTCCTCCGAAAATTTGAAAATTCTTTCTCAATCATGTTCGCTACATACTTCTCATATCTTTTCATATCTTTTCATTATGTTTCATTATGCATATTGTGCACTCGATATGCTTCGGTGCCATGGCAATGCTTCGTCGCTTTGGTCAAGCTGCCCGGAGACGCTCTTCGCTAATTCGCTGTCGGGCCTCCTCGATGTCTGACTGCACTTGCCTCCAGGCTTGAGGGAGCAGCGAAACGACATGAAACGACCAACATGAAACGACCAATACCAACTGTACCAACTGTAATTACCAGGTATCTGTTCGTTCTGTTCGTGCTCGTACTTTGTGCCACACAATTCTTCAAGAACTTTCAATGGCTCGGATCGTCCAAATGTGAAGTGATGAAAGGAAAACTGCAGTCCGCGGCTATCACTTCACAACTCGGAGCAGCGCGCGGCTATTCTCCCCGCCTCAGATGCGTAGCCATCTCCTCCTCTGCGTGGCGACGATCCTCTCGGATTTTCTCCACCTGTCCAAGCTGATATTTTCTCGGGCGTAAATGTATGTAAATGTGAGATAATGTGAGTAAGTGATCTGCTTTCTGCAGCATTGCTTTTGGACCACAACATGCACATGGGCGGGTTCAATCAAGTTCACCTTTGTACTCTATTTGATATAACTTACCAAGAACTTCAAGGATGCATTTCACATCATTTTGATATCATTTTAAGATCATTTCAATTTATTTTACATGTATGTTACTGTATGTTACTGTAATTATGTTTGTTCAAACCCAACTGGCCCAGTTGCATCCAGTTGCCCATGTTCTGTGCGCTGCCTCGCGCTGCTTCTCAGCCATGAACTGCTGCCAGACTGAGAGTTTCTCTTCCTCAAAGGCTTGGCGCCCTCGCCTGGACAGGTCAGCAGCCTTCTCAAACAGTTTTTTTCCATCGAATCATGATCACTTGTTGATCTTCTTGAGAATGTCCTTTCTCCTTGTGTTGTTCTTCCCTTAATCTCCAACAAACTGAAGTTCAATGAAGCTGAAGTTGATGTAATTTTGCCATGCAGCACAACTTTTTCCTGCCTGATGTCACTGCGGTGCTGCTTCGTTTCAAGCTCTGCCTTTTTCAGCCAGCCCACGAAACTCCTCCGCAGGTCGCTCACCTCACACCAAAGGGTCAACGGGTCTACTTTTGGCACATGGACGACAACATCACGTTTGCAAGAACCTACTACCAACGACACCAATAGCTGACCAAGTAGACGAAACATGGCCAAATATGACCAAACTGTCCCAAACCCAGAAACTGCACATTTAGTCTGCAAACAAGGAAGCAAAGTAATCTGTGAGAATCTGCATGGTAGAGACTGCTATCTATCCAATATTACATCCGGTTTACAGTGGCACACAGCAGCCCGAAGACGCAAATTGAGGCCAGGCACCATCTCCTCAAAGTCTGGATCTGCATCCTCATCCACAGTGCCTGCCAAAAGCCGTTCTGGAAAGGGACCACATATACTTGCACATATTGGCACATATACTTGCATCATCTTGCATCATCTTTCATCCCATTGCGAAATGAATCTAACAGCTGAATTCCACATTTCGCATCATTTCGCAAGGAATCAGTCAATCAGTTGGAATCAGAACCAGCATGGTCCCAGCTTTCGCAATCCACCTGCGGGCAGTTGATCCCAGGAACCATACGGGGATGTTGGATTTGCCTCAGTATCAGCCACAGAAACTTGCTCCAAATCTTGGGATGGCATCAACTCAAATCGATTTCCAGACATGAGTTGCATGTTTTCAATCTCTCTCTCTCTCTCTTTCTCTTCATTTTCGATCACTGTGTGCGATTTTCACTTAATTTCATCCATTTTGAGCGTCAGCTGCTGCACTTATGATGCACTTATTCAGCTGATGCCCTTATGATGCACTTATGACGCACTTCTGATGCACTTCTGATGCACTTCTGATGCATTTCTGATGCACTTCTGATGCACTTCTGATGCGCTTCTGATGCACTTCTGATGCACTTCTGATGCATTTCTGATGCACTTCTGATGCACTTCTGATGCGCTTCTGATGCACTTCTGATGCACTTCTGATGCGCTTCTGATGCATTTCTGATGCACTTCTGATGCACTTCTGATGCGCTTCTGATGCATTTCTGATGCACTTCTGATGCACTTCTGATGCACTTCTGATGCACTTCTGGTGCGCTTCTGATGCGCTTCTGATGCGCTTCTGATGCGCTTCTGATGCGCTTCTGGTGCGCTTCTGATGCGCTTCTGATGCACTTCTGATACACTTCTGATGCATTTCTGATGCACTTCTGATGCACTTCTGATGCGCTTCTGATGCACTTCTGATGCGCTTCTGATGCACTTCTGATGCACTTCTGATGCACTTCTGATGCGCTTCTGGTGCACTTCTGATGCGCTTCTGATGCACTTCTGATGCACTCCTGATGCACTTCTGATGCGCTTCTGATGCGCTTCTGCTGCACTTCTGATGCACTTCTGATGCGCTTCTGATGCACTTCTGATGCACTTCTGATGCATTTCTGATGCACTTCTGGTGCACTTCTGATGCGCTTCTGATGCATTTCTGATGCACTTCTGATGCGCTTCTGATGCACTTCGAATGCACTTCTGATGCACTTCTGATGCACTTCTGATGCACTTCTGATGCACTTCTGATGCACTTCTGATGCGCTTCTGATGCGCTTCTGATGCACTTCTGATGCACTTCTGATGCACTTCTGATGCACTTCTGGTGCGCTTCTGATGCGCTTCTGATGCATTTCTGATGCGCTTCTGATGCGCTTCTGATGCACTTCATGCACTTCTGATGCACTTCTGGTGCGCTTCTGATGCGCTTCTGATGCACTTCTGATGCGCTTCTGATGCACTTCTGATGCACTTCTGATGCACTTCTGATGCACTTCTGAAGTACTTCTGATGCGCTTCTGGTGCACTTCTGATGCGCTTCTGATGTGCTTCTGATGCACTTCTGAAGTACTTCTGATGCACTTCTGATGCGCTTCTGATGCACTTCTGATGCACTTCTGAAGTACTTCTGATGC
>Ga0126342_10013958_pt1 | contig 14200 bp, 14 predicted proteins | sample Cyp1metagenome_FD_92528 | JGI IMG/M metagenome (GOLD analysis project Ga0126342, IMG submission 92528) | Coral microbial communities from Lord Howe Island, Old Settlement Bay, Australia - Cyphastrea 1 metagenome | ecosystem: Host-associated > Invertebrates > Cnidaria > Coral ...
ATGGGAATTGAAAACTCCTCTCCAAAGAGTGGACAGATGAAGATCGTCAAAGGAATTTATGGGAAAAGGAGCGATCCTAATTGAGAACTCCTCTTTCAAAGAGTAGACAGATGGAGATCGTCATAGGAATTTATAGGTAAAGGGGAGATGGGAATTGAAAACTCCTCTTGCAAAGGAAGGATCGGATTCAAATTCACAAGAAAAGGGATTTGAGATTCACATTCCTCTTTTCACAATTTGAGACGGACTATTCGAGTCATCCGAGTCAGTCCAACACTCACGGAAATGTTTGTGATTAAAAAGATTGGAACAGTTGGACAACTAACAAATTGCACAACTGACATTACTGTTTTGGCTCATTACAGGAAGCAGTGCTGCGTTGCCCATCGGGCACTTTCCAACGCAGTAGAGAGAAACATATATTGGATAACCGAATATAATTTTAACATTCATAATATGCCTCTTAATGATCTAGGACTGATGTGGTTCGTAGATCAGGAATTCACAATCTTTTTGTCTAGTAATTCTCCGCAACTACTGCGTCCGCGACCTTGCCATTGCATCCCCCTGGTGGTGACCCTTCGAGCACTTCCTTCGCACCCTTTATTGGGACACTACACAATGAAATCAGAAAGTGAAGATGAGCAACCACGGATTGATATTTCCCTCGTGCAGCCCTCAATGCCATCGAATTTCGGCATTGCGATGGTTGGTGCCGGCACAGAAGCTTCTCCAAGCAGTCCGGCGCAAGATAAACAATTGGTTGAAATCACATCCTCACCGGAGAGCGTGCGTCAAGGTGGTTGTGAGCTGTCCAGCACTTATGCAAGAATAAATTGTGAGCGCTCCCGTTCGCGTGGGCACTTACGGGAACTGTGCCGCGCGGGTCTGCGCTTGGGAGATGAGCACAGAGAATCAGATGCCTTAGTTCCCACAGAAGAACTATATGCACATGAAGATGGTGCACTGCTGAGTACTTTCGATTCATTCGCTTCAAGTTTGCGTTCCGTTACGGCTGCCTTAGAAGATCAAAGAAAATTGACAGATCTTCGGGAGTCACAGCTCGCCGAAGCGCGAGATCAAGCAACTACACAGTCAGCACAGCTATTGGAAAGGCAGCCTCTTCTGCCTTTCGGAGTCTCTCCTCCAATTCTCTGTCATTCTCCTCTGCACGCAACAGATCGATTCTTCTGGCAGTCTCTTCTGCCTTTCGGATTCTCTCTTCCAATTCTCTGTTCTCCTCTTCTGCCTGGCTGCCAGAAGAATCGATCTGTTGCGTGCAGAGGAGAATGACAGAGAATTGGAGGAGAGAGAGAATTGGAGGAGAGATTCCGAAAGGCAGAAGAGGCTGCCAGAGCAGCAGTCAATGAACTATGGTAAACACGTTTTGAGCTAGCTAAAGATGAATTAAAAGAAGAAATGCGGAAGATTGTGTATTCCACAGCAAGTGCTGCGGATCAAAGGATATCGGCCGAGGATTCAACAGAAACTTCTCAATTGTCGCTGCACGAGGGATGTCAGTTAAATGCTATATGGAAATGTTTGGTTGTTTTGCATCACATTATGTTCAAAATTAAAGGCGTAAGTTTGCACTTCAGAGAAGAGCTTGCTCCCTGGAGAAGAGCTCACAATGTCACCGAGAGTGGTATCAAGCTGAGTGTACAAGGTAGTACACAGACAATGGAAAAGTTTGACAAGGAGACACGGCATGTCATTGCCAATCAGAAACACGAGTGTGTTTATTCAGATTCAGAGTGGCAAAATCTTCTGAGGATCTATAAAAAGTTGTGGCCTTTCAAAGGCCCCATGCCGGAAGCACTGGATTGGTGGAGTTTATCCACCCAAGAACTCGTACAAGCAGTGCCTTGGACTAATCTTTTTTTAAAATTTAACCATGTAGTTATCAAAATGCATGAAAAAAGGGATGGGATCAGATCTAAACATTGTGAAGGCGCTAGGCGACGATCATAGTTCAGCACCTGTCATACACAATGACAGGTGCTGAACTATGATCGTCGCCTAGCGCCTTCACATCCGGAGCCACTGGAGCCAAACCTCCGCAAACCACATCTCCTGAGATCCAGCCTATACTATGCCGTCATTCATTCCGAAGATCACTTCAAAATGCCTTGGGCAATAAACGTACTATGGCTCAAAATTGACGAGGAAATGAAAGCATACAACTTTCCACTATCTGATGGTGCTTGTGGTGTCATTCATGTCTTGCGTCTCAAATCCAGGACAGCTACAATGTTAAAGGTCGGGGCCAGCCAGTACCCCTCAATTTTGGCCAGGACCAGCAGATTGAAAAAATACGAAAGTACGTTTAAGCCAATGGTTCTGGAAAAGGTCGAAGCCATTCATCTCTATCAGAACACAAGAAGAGCATACCAGATAGAGGAAGAACTCCATCAGAACCTGCGGGTAAAATATGGAAATGTGAATCCACATAGTGTGAAAAGCAGAGAACTGTATAAGGTCGGACACTTGGAAGCAATCCTGGAACTCTTGCATGAAATTGAGCAGAAACCGTCTTTCAATGAAACAATTCCCCAAAAAAGAACAAAAGGAAATGAACATGTTCTCAGGAGGTCATCAGGCAAGTAATTGTGATATGCAGAGTGGACCGAATAGATCCTCACTGTAGGATCTCAGTAAGCACTCTGCCGTCCCGCGCTTTCCGGGAGTGCTTAATATTGAACTTTCAGGAGCTGCCAAGCGACCCAGTAGTCTAGCTTTGCATTAATTCACGAAGCGACGCGGGACACTGAGAAATGGACCAATAAAAACAATGTGAATCTGTGGCAGATAACTGTGGCATTCTGTGGCTATGGCATTATGGCCATGGCAGTGGTGTTTGTCATAACAGGGTCGGGATGGTCATCTTTCACGGAAAGCCAACTGTCCGATGTTGTGCGAGCTTCTTTTACGACCAAAACAAGTCTTAACAGGATCACCACTTTGCTGATGTTTGAACTGTCATTCTGTCATTCACTCAAGGTCATGAAGAGTCACATTGCAATTGAAAACAGTCACATTGCAGGTCATAGGTCACAGTCATAGAATGTTTGCTTCAAGAAGACAGTCTCACAGCATTGCTGAAATCCGCTCAACTGGAGAAGCTGGACCTCTTTGACTGTCTGCAGCTCTCAGTGGGTGCAATGAGGTTTGCTGAGAAGGTCTTTTTGTTCATTTTACCAATTCGACATCCACCATGAATGGGGAAACAGCCTGGAAACGCCCCAGGTGATGCGCCAGATCATCTCGGGTCTATCCTTTCTGCACGGAAAGCACATCGCCCATCGCGACCTGAAACCGGAGCGACGGATGATTTTCGTTGGGGATTCTTTTGGGAAAATTTTGGTGAAATTTCGGGACTTTCCGATGATGTTGTTTTTTGGGCAGGAATTCTCGAAATCTTGGCTGATTTTGGGGCAAATGTTTGAGGATGTTTTGGTGATGACTTGATGATGTTTGAGGATTTTTTGGTGATGTTTGGCGAATTTTGATGATTTTGTGGGATTTCAAGGATGCTTTGGAGTATTGAAGATTTTTTACGATCAAGTTGCGGGTTTTTTCGCAGGCCAAGACTCAGGGAGTTGACCGTCGACCTTGATTTCACTGGAAAAATCACCATGTTATAGCTGGGAAAATCCACTATAAATTGCCTTCTGGTTATTATAATAGGTAATTATCTGGTAATTTAACCATATTTAACCATTACCCTCTGGTAAATCAACTATTTCGACTGGGCCATTTTCCAGTTCGCAAACTATTGACATAACCAGAGGGTATCACAAATATCATAAATGCTTACATCATAGAAAGTGCCACAGGTTCCAGAGCCACCACTCAGGATGTTATTTCCCAACTTTATGACTTGATGCCATTTGATGCCCATCTTTGGCAACAAACCATGGGCAAATCACGGCCTAAAGCCTAAAACCATCATGTTTTCTGGCTAGAGCCATGATGAGCCCATGATTTTCTGTGGATTTTCCCATGGGAAAACCTTGGGATTTCCTTCAGGAGAACATCTTGATCTCCACCAGTAGACCAGCTGAGCCTCCCAACCAGGAGATGGGGGGACGCATCCAAAATGGGGATTTCAATGATGACATATGGCAGTGTGTCAAAACCTTGTACCCCTGGTGAACATCAAAATAGCTGGTAAATGGATGTTCATCCCCCTAAAAATGTATCTATAGGTATTGACCCATACCCATATTCAGAAAATGAGGATTTACCCTCCAGTAAATTAACATAGACCCTGGTAGTTGTTGGGGTTGGAAGACTAGTGAAACCACTATAAATTGGTCATTTTCAGGGTCTATATTAATTTACCAGGGGGTAACTATATAACATGATTTAATCATCAGACGGGGATTTGACTGTGAACAATAGGGATTTCACCATTAATTTAATCATCAAACGTTTTTTAAGCATCAAACACGGTGGATTTCACCAAATGAATCATGCAAATTTGGGATTGATACCTGAAACTGGGGTATACCCCCACTCTTCTGGCAATGTTTCAATATGTTTCAATGACACATGAGGATTCCTCATGTGGATTTGGGGGCCTGGAAAGAGGCTGTGGCATTCAGTGACTGTAAGAAATCGTCTCAGCGCAGAGCCTAGGTGCCCAAGATCTGATTTTTTGTGTTGGTCCATAACTAGGGGGATGGGAGTATATACCCTCCAGTAATCAAACATCAATTTGATGGGCTTAAAAATGCTTAAAATATCTCATGTTCATTCATTTCCCCCATGATTCAATGGCTCAATGGCCACAACTGGGGGTACATACCCCACTTGTTGTCGACTGGGTTAATCATCATTCTCTCCCATAAACATTCTGGGGGTATACCATGGGTATACCATGGTATACTCCATTTTCAGACGCAAGTGTTTTTCATTTTTTCAGACCCAACATCCCATGATTCCAGGCTTTTACTAGAAAGATCCTTCGACCAATCCATTTCAGCCCTGGAATCCATGACTTGGGTTTGACATGGTTTGACAGTTCGGTACTCCCAAATTCGATGGGTTTCATATGGTTTTGTCATTGTTTTCCCCATTCACATTGCAAATTTCTGGGGTTCATCCCCCATTTCTTTCGGTGGTTGGAGCCTGGTCGCCGGTCCAGGACTGCGTTTTGCTCGACATCAAAATTGCGGACTATGGTCTGTCCAAATACCGAGAGGAGGAGCGATGGGTCCAGGAATATGGGATATATTATGATATATTACCCTCTGGTAAACATTTACATAACTATCAAACATCACAATTTTCAATGGGTAAATCAACTATAAATCACGATTTTCAATGGGTAAATCCACTATAAATCACCATTTTCAATGGGCAAATCAACTATTTCGACTGGGCCATTTTCCAGTTCGCAAACTGTTGACATAACCAGAGGGTAACCCCCCAAAACGGTGCCAAAAAGTTGGACGGAAACATATGGGGAACATCTCATGGAACTAGCATCCTGGTTTCATGGCAACCAACCAAGGGACGCTGGGTGGATGGATGGGTGGGTGGGTGGATTGATTGCTTTAGGTGATTAAGTGTATACATCTGCAGACCAGATAAGATAAGGTTAGATAGGCTATATATAGATAGATAAGACAAGATAAGGTTGGATAAGATTGGTTATAATATATATATATATATATACACATACATATATATATAATATTTAGATTGAGCTATAGATCTAGATCCAGATGTATTGTGTTTATTATATTCCTATTATTTTACATATGTTCAAAACTATCCTACAATCCAACAAAAACACGATAGCTATCAATAGCTCCATCTCTCGATCTTCAAAAAAAACCTGCATTTCCTCAAGACTTAGGAGTTGAAGAGTTTAGTGGGAACTCCGCAATATTGGGCGCCCGAGATGCTCATGGGCCGTGGCAAGCCACTCAGATGCATTGCTGACAGTGGATTTTCATAGTCATGGGGGTACCAAATGGATATAGCTGGATGGTTTACAATGGAGAATCCCATTCAAATTTCTTGACATATAGGGATATCCCCCCTATTTTAGGAAAGCGGCAGCTTGCAGTGGAAATGGAGATGAAGCCCATACAAATGATGGTCACATGGCACTTTACTGAGGTAAATGACGGTTTAAACTTTTCTGAAAACGGGATACTTCAATGGGTTGTTTGAACATTTGGGGGAACAACAACAGACATTGATGGTCTATCTATGTTTATCATGCTTTGTCCCGAGTACTTGATGATCTTGATGACTATTTGGGGGCCCATCTCCCATTTTCAGACATACCCAAATGTATCAAACAGTTGGGAAACAGTTGGGGTTGAAACCAAAAGTTGAACCCCAACATCACCAGATGCAATACTCTATGAGTTTTAGAAAAACATGATAACCAGTTTTGATGGTTTCAAGAGTCATTACGGTATCCTGACATTGAATTAATACTTGGGGTGTCATTTTTGGACACTTCCAGATCAGATTGCAAATGATGGTGAAACCTGATGATTTTCTTGTTCATTTTTAATTGATATGATTACATGTATATATATATATAATTATATATATATACATGCACAAGCAGAAACATACCAGAAGGATTTGGCGAAGGAAAACAAACAAATTTGGTGTGTCGATTGGAGCCCATTTTCGTTGTCCAAAGATGCCAGTTTGAGGTATACTCCATTTTGGGACAGACCTAAATCCATTCTTCGGTGATCAAAACTCCTATGTTTGGTAGTAAAATCAACTTTGCAATCATATATATATATATGTATATACACGCATATAATTATATATATATATGTGGGATGGTAGATTCCTATTGTACCCATCCCCAACAAATCACTAATCTCAAGGAATTCATGGTGAAATCCCGCGAATTTTCTCAGGGACGCGTACGATGAGCGCGTAGACCTATGGAGTCTGGGCGTGCTGTCGCTAGCTGCAAAGGGCGCAACAAGGGGGTTGGATCCACCACAAAACAAGCACAAGAAAACCAATGAGTTCGCAATTTTCTTTATACATGGGTTTGCACTCAAATTGGTATACTTGTTGCAATTGATACTAGTAACCACATGTATCCACTGCAAAACCATTCTAGATCATTTTTCAATGTTATTTATATAATGGTTTTATAGGTGCTTGTGTATGGTTTTCCTGTTTGAGTTGCTGGCAAGGTCGATCGATGCCATTAACCATCACAGTAATTGGGAATCATATATTGCTTTCAATGTACATCGTCCCAGTTATGATTTTTCGCCCCAATTGAGTATGGGTTTGGTGTCAGAGAGCCTGGAAGGGTTGACATAGCTGGTGCCCCCCAGTTATGTTTCCTGTTTTATAACCCCCCATTAAATATAGAATACTAATGAATACTATAGATATATGATATATGATATCATAAACCCTACTGTAGTTATTGGAGCTATTTCAACCTATTTCAAGCAACAAAGGCTATCATTTTGCCTCACCATAGACATTGCTTGCGCCGGTTCACCGACGCCAAAGGCTCTATGTCATGCTGTATGGTCGATATCCCTTTAAAGGCCGGGTTGGAGGTCAATGGAGGAAAGGTGGCTGCGATCTACCCATAGAAGTACTGGTTGGTGGTGACTGGAACCTTTATCAATAAATGCCCTATATGAATGGGTTAATGGGTTATTTATTATTATCCCCACATATAAATGGCTTATAATCACTGGTTGGTGGTGACTGGAACCATGGATTTTTATGATGTTCCATTCAGTTGGGAATGGAAAATCATCCCAACTGACGAGTTGTCCATCATTTTTCAGAGGGGTGCAAACCACCAACCAGAATTATTAACCTACCCATAGAACTAGGAATTGGTATGAATAATTGGATATTACCTTTGGATATTAAGATTTTTTCTGAATTGGGACAACCAATCTACCCAATCTACCCTGGATATGAATATATATATATATGAATTCTGGGATTTTCTTCATGAACTAGGAATTTTGTCCCTAACCAACCAGGATTTGTTGCTGGTTTTTTCGCAGCTCAGATGTTTCGCTGGTGCCGGAGATGCGATGCTGCACTCATAAGTTTCTATAGCTGGGGGATCCCCAATAGTTGGATGGTTTATTTTATGATTTTTTTTATGGAACATATGGGGATGGGTCAAAACCCTGGTACCTAGTGAAACCCAAAATAGCTGGGATTTATGGATGTTCATCCCACTAAAAATGGTATTTTCATAGGTATTGATCCATACCCATTTTATGACTTTTTTTATGGAACATATACCCTCTGGTTATGTCAAAATAGCTATTGAAAATGGTGATTTATAGTGGTTTTTCCCATGAAATATGGTGATTTTCCAGTTCTCTATGTTAAATTACCAGAGGGTATGACTTCTCTATAAAAAAAAATGGATGATAACTTGGGGCTTGGGATAGCCCATGACTTAGGAAACTTAGGAAACCTCCATATGGGACATCGCGGGGCAGTCGCGCCAGGGGAGCGTGCCAATGAGCAGCGACTTGGCTTCGGTGGAAATGATCAGAGTTGCACCTGACCTGACCTGAGGGAACATATTAATTTAATTGGGTTTTAATATGTTTTAATACAGGTTTCATAGGATACAATGGGAATTCATTGGATACCATTGGGATTTACAACCAGCAGTGTATATATATATATGTATATATAAGTTTCAGTTTGAAACTTTAGAAGTTATCTGGGTATTAAAAGATCTCAAATAAGTGACAGCCATTATTAAGCCATCATTAACCATTATTAAGCCATCATTAAGCATTCTTAACTCATAATTAACCATTATCAAACACTATGACCATATATGGCAGTGTGTCAAAACCAATAGTACCCCTTTTTTGTTCACATCAAAATGGCTGGGATTTATGGATGTGAATAACCCCCTAAAAATGGTATTATATAATAGGTATTGATCCATACCCATATTAAAAGATGTCAAATAAATCTGGGTAAATTTCATCACGACCTCACTGTTCTCCCTCACTGGGAATCATGGTTTGTGTTAGGGAAATCATCCCCTTTTATGGCCGAACTATTCAGGTTAGTGAATTATTACAATTTGCCCAGATAAGTGACAGTCAGTGCAGCCTGGTGTTTTTTTGCGATTTGCCAAACAATCCGTTGTTGAACTTCCTACGTGGCTCAACAATGTTTTTCCCGCCGAGGATCAAGGCGGGCGTCTTTGATCTCAGCCACCCGAAGAATGAACCTTCGGACGAAGCCAAGGATCTCATCAGGCACTGGGCCGTAGAAAATCTGTGGTTCAAAAATCTAGCATGAAACATCAACCTACCATTGGTTGGGAATATACTATTAATATATGGTTAATATATGGTTAATATATGGTTAATGTATGGTTAATATATGGTTAATGTATGGTTAATATATGGTTAATATATGGTTAATATGTGGTTAATATATGGTTAATATATACTCATATACCATCATACCACATATACCAGGACATCATTTTCTGACACCAGAGGTTTTTTTCCATGTCTATGTTTGTCCCCAGCATTCATATATGTACATGATGGTATATTAGTATATATATATGTATATATTATACATACAGTGTGCATACGTGTATAGTATAGTGTGTATTTTTGTATGTGGATACCCTCTGGCAATCTAACCTTGCCATAGAAAAGAGTTGTTTCAAATTTGATGCATTTACAGGTGACGTCAAAAATGTCCATGTTTGATTCCCAAAGAATCGTCCCATTTCTATCTGAAATAGGTGGTCGTCCCAAGAGTCGTGTACCAAGCAACATATTCAAGCCGGGCACCTGAAATGAAAATAATAGACCTCCTTAAAAAGAGGATTGATTGCCCCCTTTTCTGGGATTTGTTTCGACATGTCGAAAGGGTCGCTGGTTTCAATAGGTTTACAGATCATTTTCCATGCCTTCAAAATTTGATGACATATTCCTAAATTCAACTCATCATTTAATGATTTCATACATATTTATCATATTCCATACATATTCCCAATTTTTCTCTAAGCACATCTTGTTTTTTTTTTAAACATGTTTCAACCATCAGCGCCGCTCAGCTCCAGGAAGTTGCTGAAAGTGAACGCCAACGAAAGGCTCTCGCTGAAAGAGTGTTTGGAGCATCTCTGGCTGTCAGAGGCGACCGCGCTTCGAGTTTTTTGTTGGTTGAGGTTTTCGCTCATCTGGAAATTCAAGTGTTGAAACTTGAGACATGCAAAACGGATTGCAGCCACACCTAGATGTTGCAAAAGCTTTTCCTGGCTCAGATGGGTAAGGTTATATGCATTATAAATATTTTAATACTTATACTATACCATATCCCACAGCAATTGAACTTTAAGGAGTCAACAAACCGAGTCATGGCATCTCCACTATGTGGAGCAGTGTCTGAGTCGAGCCGGCTAGAGTGTTGGTATGCTAGGTAGAAGTTTGTGCCAATATGTGCCAATATGTGCCAATATGTGCCAATATGTGCCAATATGAACCTTTTTGTTCATATAAAATGTTCAGCACTTGTGAGTGATAGGGTTGCTAGGCACTAGCATTCTTAAGACAACAGATTTAGTACATTAAAAATAAAACGATTAAGTCTTTATGTTAAAACTATGATCATGCTACACAGAATCATCATGCGTGTAAGAGCTTGGGTCAATGGTGAAAATGTTGTCATTAAATTGTCCAAGATTTCATGGAAGGCCATCTCTTTGCAAGGTGCCCCCTGCCACGTATACACATTCGTCATCATCAATCTATCCGTTCAGTACCAAACCACAATGATTTATATCATGATACTCAATGCACCATGTGCGGTTACCAAATATACCTTTTCGGGGTCAAAAGCCATATGTAGATATAAAGTACATTTACATAATATATACATATATATATATACATATCATACATATATAGATGGGTCATTCAAAAGAAACCGTGTCTCTCACATCCCTTGAAACTCTACACCTTTGGAGACCTTTTCCCCCAGGCCGGGTTGTCCGCCGCCCGTGTGGCGGCCCCCCCCGCCACCGTCAGCGGGTCCACGGTCACCGTCAGCGGGTCCGGCAGCAGCGACGCGGCCGCGGCGGCGACGCAGGCGCTGGTAGTGGCAGAGGGGCGGCGGCAGCTGCCGTTGGACCTGAAGCAGCTCTTAAAGTTACAGCGCCTTGGACCTTGCCATTGTATCTGGGTAAATTATAGTTAGTAAGGGGAATCATCCCAAAATGGCCTTAATTCAGGGTAGTGAAATATTATAATTTACCCAGATTGTATGGCCATTGTGGGATATCATGTCATGTTTACCATCCCCCAGGAAAATCACCATTTTTATAGGTGGCATAAACTTACCATTCCCAGTCACGGGTGGTAAAAATGACATTGTTTTACCTACATTATACATATTATACCGTTATCATGAGAAAGTTCTTACCCATAGGATCCATGTATGCTATATATGGTACTAGTAACATGGATCCCATCAATATACCCCCAATGTTAGAATATATACCAGCACCATGGATCCTATGGGTACCACTATTCTCCCATTATTCTCCCACTATACCATTGATGAATCATCTATCGAGGTTTTCGGGGGATCCATCTCCCACAGACATCGAAAAAATGGAGCGATTTCTAGGGATTGTTTGGCAACAAACAACGGAGATTCAGACACAGATATAGTTATATAAATCCCAAATAACTATATGGGTTATATATAGCTATTTATAACACTGGGGATTGTTTGGCAACACAGTATGATCAATTTGGCTCTGGGGTGATGATATGATCGATAGTTAGGATAGGATAGGTAGAGAATGATAGAGATACCGTAATGTCAACCCCGGATGAGACTAAACCATGGTTTATGAAAATTAATTAAATTAGGGGGGTATTCCCTTATTATTAGTCATTATCTGATCCTTTTTTTAATGGTATTTTCCCAATTCAACAACCGTAAACGGGCTTTATTCATCCAGGCCATAGCGACATTCGCCGAGGATGTCCCTGGGTCGCTCTCTGCAGCTGGCCTGTTTAGCGTGTCGTCAGAGCCACCCCCGGCTGTCTGCCATGATTCGGCAAACCATCACGCAGGCGGAGCGGCGACCGCACCGCGGTATTTTCTATGAACATTGGGCAGATGTTGAGTGAGATGTTTCTAGATATTTTACCATGATGTTTTACCCTCTGGTAAACTAACGTAACTATGGAAAATCACCATTTTTGATGGGTAAATCCACTATAAATGGCCATTTTCAATAGCTATGTTAGTTTACCATGATGTTTTACCAATTTTTACCATGAACATTGGGATGTCACCATGGATTTTAATGGTTTCACGAATCATGGATTTGGTTGAACGAAAATGGGTCAATTTATATCGAACCTGTCGCCGTTTTGATGGGGGAACATGTTGATCAACCAGGGAATCGAATCAGGTTTAGTGGTAGATGGTCAATGTTTGATCATTTGTTCGTCGATTGACATATTATAAGTTATGTTTGGGAATCCAGAAACTACAACTGGTGGCAATGCCCTGAAATTTTATAGTTCTATCAGACTAGACATAAGACGTATAGGAATAATATATTATATGTTGGGATTTTCAACCAATGAGCTACCCTTTGGAATTCAAAACTGGCAATGGAAAAGTCAAGCCGATTTGATGGATGAATGTACAGTACAAATGGATATGATATGTTCTGTCCTGTAGTAGATCATCTAACACGGGTAATCCAGCATGGCAAGGGCGAGTAGGCTATGGCGACCCAGCAAAGAGTGCGGTATTGTAGCTACCAAACTATTTCCCAAATGTCCGTTTGCTCATATGGGGAGTCTGATGGGATTTCACGGTGTATAGTATGTATAATAAATATATATTTATACACTGTATACTATAATAATAATAATATATATATATATATATATTAATATATATATAGATAGATAACGGGAAAATCTCAATTAATTACAAGGACTTCACGACACATTTATGGAACAGTGGTTAGGATTGGGGTTTTTCCTATCCCAAGTGTGATCGAACATTTCAGGTTAGTGAATAAATATAGTGTGTATGTATATATATATATATATACATACATATATACATATACAATTATATATGCATGTATATACAGTGAGCTACATATATATGTATACATATATATACATATACACACATATACATATACATATATACATATATACATATATATATATACATATACATATATATACATATACACACATATACATATATATATATATCAATATATACATACATATAGCCATTAGTACATATGGGTTACATAGTGTCAATCCACCAAGTAAAATGTCTGGGATGTGTGAGATGTTTGTGATGTCCATCCAAATTGGTATGAGTGTAAATTATCAGATACCCCAAAATGTAAGTGTTTGTTTGTTGCTCACGACGCCCCTACCGGCCCTGGGGAATGTGACACTTTTTGCTGTGCCGTTCACGTCAATTGAAGTTGTACCCGCACTTGATGCTACGCTCATGTCGCTTTGCCCGTCAGTTAGAAGTATTGCACGTCAGTTAGAACTTGTGCGCGAAGGATAGTGTGATTTTCTTGGGGAACCGGGTGGGGTGGAGGGGTGGGGGGGGGTGGGCAAGGGGTACGCTGTAATATGCTAGACGCTCTTGGTGCTACGCTGCAACATGTCTCTTGTCACTTGCCAGACGCTCTTGGTGCTACGCTGCAACATGTCTCTTGTCACTTGCCAGACGCTCTTGATGCTACGCTGCAACATGCCCCTCTTCACTTGCCAGACGCTCTTGATGCTACGGTGTAACATGTGGAGGGGGTGTGTTACGTACTTTTTGGGACGTCTTCTGTCACCTTACACGCTGTGGATTCTACGTTGTCACATGTTTTTTTTTAAAAATCTACGTTCAAGTAAGTAAAGTAAAGCCTGTGAGGTCAGTTGTTAGAACGTACGTTGCCAAAGTCTCATATTTTTGCAGATGGAAACAGATCATGGGCCAGTCACAGTAAGTCCTTGGGCCGAAAATGTTTTCAGGTCAGTCATGTCAAATAGAATTTACGCGTAAAACGCGTAAACGCGGACACAAGACGCATGGCACGCAGTGCATTGACAAGAAATGGTCAGCCTTGAAACGGTATATCCCAAAGGAACTGTGTTCTAAGACGCCCAATGGA
>Ga0126342_10013959_pt1 | contig 14200 bp, 16 predicted proteins | sample Cyp1metagenome_FD_92528 | JGI IMG/M metagenome (GOLD analysis project Ga0126342, IMG submission 92528) | Coral microbial communities from Lord Howe Island, Old Settlement Bay, Australia - Cyphastrea 1 metagenome | ecosystem: Host-associated > Invertebrates > Cnidaria > Coral ...
ACATGTATATATGACTATAGGTAGCACGTAGGTACTTTGAGGGAGTATGTGTGCTACGTAGGTCATCTAAAAGGTAGCATGCACCTAGTAAATGCGAGGCTGGTAGTCAGAAATGCAGCAAAGACCTAGCAAATACGAGGCTGGACCTCAGAAATGCTGCCAATAGCCTGCAAACAGAAGGGAAGGGGGTGCAACCTGGGGACCCATACCATTGGGGGGGGTAGGAACACGGAACATGAGACCATATATATATATGTGCATGCTCAGCGCCCTTGAATAGACCTACCTTTTTCGCATCCTCGCAAAACATACATGAACATAGTGTGTCTGATCTAGGTGTCGGCCTTCACGATGACTTTCTAGCCATCAAGAACTGACACAGACTGTCTTGCCACTGCTCTTCTGCTCTTTCTTTTTATGAAGCACATTGTTGAAACATACATGAACATAGTATGTCTCCAGCAAAAACTGCCTCGACGCTATGGACGGCATCAACATGAATGATTGTGATTGAAGCATCAACACATATGAGAAAATATGTACTTTAATACTGATAATAGATTAAAAATGATAAAATTATGAGTATCACTTCGGTATCATTCACTGATGTCTTACATCCTTGTCTATCTTCTCTACTGCGACTCCGGGGTGCGCGGTGGAGAGCCTAGCAGTTCTGGAGGAGTGTCCGGCACCATATTCTTAATATCAGGTGTCGGGGGAGGTGGACCCGGAGGAGTGCGAGGACCAGGGGGAAGCGCAGACATAGGAGTTCTTGCCAGTAGAGGAGAACGACCGCGATCTGTGCTGGAAAGAATATGTTTGAAGACAGGTTGAGAGGGTATGATTTGTCCAAGTTCCAGTCATGCAAGTGATGTGACATACTCGTAATGTGTGGCCACTGTCTGTTTCTAGTAGCAACGACTACCATGGTTGTCTTTGAAGAAAAGAACCTATTTTTTATGCATTGCCTGTTGCAATGAAAAGAGTTTTGCTTTCTGTTGGATATAAGGCATAGAAGTGAATGTAATAATAATCCGCACAACGCTCGGCAATAAACCACGCCAAGGCGTCGACTGTAACAATAAAAGAATAGATTTGAGTGAGTGTGCGGGTCAGTCCGCACGACACCCGGAAACAAATACACCGCCAGCGTCGACTATTTCTGAAATGTCTATGTTCGCAGTCGTCAGTACTAGATGTCATAAGTATAGCATTGCATATCATATATTTTTAGAACTTATTAGATCACCACCTCTCCCCCACACCAGGACGAATAAACATATAAACGTTTTGGACGACTTGTTTTGGGTTGTGTTTTGGAAGGAGAGGGGTACCAAGAAAAGAAAACAAAAAAAAAAAACATACCAAAAAACAAGTTTTGGGAGCCGACTTTGGGATGGGGGAAGGGGAGAAGGCTCTCCAATGCATTTTTGTTTTTTGTTTTTAATATTTTTTTGTTTTTTCCAACTTTTTTGGCTTTTCTCCATGGGGCACTCTCCAAAGAGTCTCCTTTTTTTGTTTTTTGTTTTTCCACTGTTTGTTTTGGTTTTCTCGATGGGGCCCTCCCCAAAGAATCTCAAAATATGTTTTTTTTTTTGTGTTTTCCAGCCTAAGGGCCTTCCCAAAGGACAGATGGTTGCCATGACAATGAATGTTTTGAAGTGGAGGCCAAAATTTGGCCTTTGTTTTGGAACATTCAGTTCAACTTGTTTACTGTGATTATATTTTAACATACATGTTGTTTATTTTTCCATGGTATTTGCATAGTTTTTGACATATGTATATATTAACATATCTAAACATTAAAGTAACAATATCCCTCAATGGACCTTGGTGTAGTTCCATTTGAGGGCAGTGACCATATATATATATACATACATACCTAGTCCTTGGGGAATGGTCATCAATGGATCTTCACAGCGATTTATGATTTATGTAGCCAAAAAACACACTGGAATCCCATGATGGGATGGATGACCATGATCTACCACGTTTCGACCATGGCACATTATATGGATCAACTTGGCATTTTCATGACTTATCCCGTTAATTATAGTCATGGGGAGCTGGTAAACCCAAAACATACCCTTGGGTGTCATCAAATGTGGCTGGCTGGGTAATCCCCGAACTAACCATGGAGGTAGTATAGCTGGGAGAAACATCGAACAAAATGGGGGATTTAGCTGCCAGCGCTCTGAGGCTTCGGTCTAGTTACGCTGGGTCTGACTCTCTCCCTTCCACAGGCGCGAGTTGTATTTCACCCACAGAAACGTGGTGAAAAAATGGAAGAACATCAGCCATTACAAAATGGAACCTCCCAATTCCTATTATAAACTCCCAGAAACGTGGTGAAATGGGAGGTTCTCCAGCGACAGTTTCTATTAAACAATGTCGGAGTCACCCTACATCGGCCAACTGTATCTCTTCGGGACGGGTTGTTTTCAACATACAGCACGTCACGAAGGAAACTGTAATGAAACTGGAATGTGCAACATCAGCCTATGTACATATTATATATATATACATGCATGCATGCATACATACATACATACATACATACTTTTGTACATGCTTTGGTATACTTGAATTGGAAATGGACCATCCCAATTCCTTTCTGTTTTGATTGTCGTTGGGCAATCGGAATTTTCCATTGACAGATTTGATTCCCAAGGGGTATCCATCCAGAAACCATTTGGTTACTTGATCTGAAATTTCATGTCCTTCATAAATCCCATCCTTGCAACAGCAAAGAATGCAGCTTCCAAGGAATCCTTTGAAAGTGATCACATGCATTCAGCATAGATTTTAGCCAGGCCTAAGATAGTGTCTCTGACAAAATTATGGATCACAATGACCCAGCCGTCCTCAGACCCAGGTCTTTCTAGTTGTTATTCAGCAGCATGAAGCAAAGCTCCAGGACTTGAAATTGGGTTAACCGTAAATCCACTGATTACAGTAATCATCGTTTTCTCAACATCAAAAGCGCCATTGGGAATTTCCCCTATTTTCAGACAAAAAAAACATATCAACTCCTATCAATGGAGTGAAGGAACCACTAGCTGTCGGGCAGTATGGATTTCTTGGGACCCAACAAAGTCCCTGGTTGGTGGTTTGGAACATTTTTTTCCATATATTGGGAATAACAATCCCAACTGACGTTCATATTTTTCAGAGGGATAGGTTGAAACCACCAACAAAGTCCCTCATGGAACATGGTGTACTCTGGGGAAACCAAAGATTTACGTGTGAACATACCACCGGCCCTGTTTATGAATATGTTTACCATCTGAGCCAGTAGAAATGATGCATGTTGATTCGACGGTTGATAGCGCCACCAATCTATTTTGGGAAACTATTCCCAAAATTGGTTGAGCCAGTTTAGAGGAGCCCCCATAATTTATGGGAAACCATGGTTTGCTGCAAATTCTCCCTGAAACCAAGCCATTGACATTTCCAGAATCTATGGGGAATAGTTGCTGAATCTTGCCGCAGAGCGCGACCAGGCACTAGTCCGAATAGGAGATCCACACTTCAATTACCCCAACAGCATTCCACACCTTGTGCTCTTTGCTGTGGGCGACATCACTGACCACGTCGATTGGCGCCGTAGATGTTGGGGCCATCCCTTTGATGGCTTCAAAATGGTTCAAATCATTATGGAGAATCCAGATGTTTAGTAAGTTCAGTATATCTTATCCTCAAACTTAGGAAGTGATTCAACAAAATGATGGGCTTTGTTTTGGGACATCAGACATGTCCATTTTCGGACAGATCAACACTCTACAGGTGATGGGCTTGATCGTGGTATTCCCACTACTCGGGTCATACCATTTTATACCGTATGTTGCTTCGTGTCTCAAAACCTCCTGAAGCATGACCTCATTTGAGATGAGATGACATATTTTGACATTATATGTTTGGATGCCCCTGAAAAATTCTGAAAACCAACATCACGGCCCAGAAACGGCCATATATGGTAATGTTTAGACTCCATGATGACTTGGAAGATGGGAAAGTTGTGTTTTGAAGACCTGTGAATCCTGACCCTGGATTTTGGACAGGGAGTTGCTGAAAAAAGGCACATGAACTGGTTCTTCACATAAATTCAACCCTTAACGTCTTGGGGCGTCCTGGTCCAGTCCCAACATTTCCATTTTTGGATTCTGCACTCAGCCTTATTTGCGAAGGACGAAGTACCTACTGTAAGTTTCAAAACATTTCCGACATCCTGAGTTTCAACCAGGTGTCAGAAGTCAAAACGTCACAGAACCACACCTAGCATTTGAAGGTATCAAGATGTATCAAGGTTTCCTCGCTGAATACAGGGTGCTGGGTACCTCAAAAGTGAGGCTATCCAAATTCTCTCCTCCTTTCTCATCTCCGGATTTGGTCGTCAATTCACCTGACTTTCCTTGCGACCAAATCGGACACATTTAACTGTTGGTGGCTCAAGGGCATTGCGTAGTATCGTAGGATTTTGATTCTTTTCTGGAGCGGTTCATGGAGTAAAAGCGTAATTTTTCTATGTCCCATCATCGAAATTGTTCTTACCCTCCCTCCAACTGGCATATCTAGCATAGACCCTGCTAAATCAGGGTTCCAGCCTAAAATGTGCTAAACTTTTGCGGTCCTTTCTTGGGCATATTCTGCTCCTTTTGGGGATGATATCCATAGAAGATATCCCATTGTCAATGACCATGATCCAAAAATTGGATCAATGAGGTGGGTATCTTGATGCTCATCTATTGGGACATTTGTACTGAAGCGGTCGATTTGGTTTACGCTTTGGATCCTAAGCAGCAGCTGGGCTGCACCGCCACGGTACCATGGGAATTTTGAAGAGTCAAAGAGGATGACAAGCTGTGCAGTTATGACCCGCAATACCAGTTCGAAGTCAGTTCTACCATGTTCTACCCCCATTATGGAATGATAAGCCCGTTTATAACCATTTATAACATTTTAAAACTTGTAAAGGGCTTTAACTGTGTGAACTCAACTGATTTTGCGAGTATCTGACGGCCATAGCCATCCGGATCCGAATGGGGCATATGAGTGTTTCAAGGAATCCATTGGTACGCCTGGTGCGCTTGAAAAAAATGTCCACTCACTAAGACTCAATTGGTTAAAACTGGGATGATTTCGCGAAATTTGGACATCCACTTGGGCTATCCACCTGACAAGGCCCAGACAAGGGGATCACCACGGAATCCCTGACATGGAGAATCATGGAGCTGGAAGCTCCAGCCACCCTTTTTGGGAGCCCTGCAAGTTCATCATTGGGCGGTGTACCACCAATTTTTTTGGGCCGTTCAGGATGCTAGTTCTTGTGATGTTTTCCCCCCATGTTCCAGGTTTCGGAAACTTTTCGGCATAATTTTTTGGGGTTTGCTTGGTATATGTAATTACCCCAAAATCATCCAAGATTGGTTTATATTTAATGGAAATAGGTTTTTGGGGAACATATATCTCTAGCAAATATGCCGATATGCCATTAAATATCCCATGACCAACCATTCTTCTTATATAATCACTATTCACCATTATTAACAGAACACCACCATAAACCATACATGTGGTATCCATGGGTATCCATGTATGGTTTCAGCAAACCGTCGCCATCGACGTTGTCGCCAGGCACTCTTGTAGCTTGAGGCGGTTGAAAATGGTGGGAATTGCCTCCATGATTTCTCAAGTCTTCATCCTGGGCGGCTTGGCGAAGCAAAACCGGTTAGTGGTTCATAGTTCATGGTCGTTAATAGTGGCTAATAGTGGTTAATAGTGGTTAATCGTGGTTAATCGTGGTTAATAATATATAAGGGAACTATAATTCAACCATCAAAGATGGGGATAGAATCCCACCTGACATGAAAATCATGAAACATCTCCCAAATCTTCCCAAATGTGTGTAAATCCCCTACTAGACCCAGGCTTTTAAGCAAGCAGAATCGGGGATATATAAATTTAATTATATATATATATATATGTAACCAACTTGGCTACTGTACTTGGTTGTGAACAATAGTGGGGACAATAGTGGAGATATTGCATGTGTACAATATGGAACACTATATACCTTGAACGAATATCAATATGACTATTTGGAGGATTTTGGATGTGGACCTTTTTACATGGGGAATGGGTATACTATAGACAGAGCCATTGAAAAATGGGAACATGATGACCCACTGGCTTTGGGTGCACAGCTTTGCATAGGTGAGAGAAACGAGCTGAGCTGTTGCCTGTTTTGCCGAGCTCTTGCTGTATTTTCTTAGAGACGCATTCGTTTAGAAGCATATTGCGATGCAAACATTAATGGAACACAGTATACACATGAAAGCATGCTATAGGCTACACACATAAATAAACATTACGCAAAGTAGTATGAACCACATAAACAATGCAGTGCCACAATGCTGCAGATACATGCAAATCATGTGGGTGCTTGGGTCTCGCAGAAGCAGAAACGTCAGTGTAAGTGTAGGAGTGAAGGATCTGGGAAACGTATATTAACGGACCTCTGATTAGTAGCCCTCCTGACAGTTAGAGGCAATCAGTTCAAGTAGATTCTGTTGTTGCGATCTTACTTGCCCAATCACAGGCTACAAAAAAGTACTCTCCAGTATTTTTTCCCGTAGCCATGGAAACTGGTCCATTTAGTTCCATGATTTACCTATAAAAATGGTTCTTTTAAACAGCTATGTTCATTATATTATTGATTAAATCAAGTTGTATCCGTTTATTATCCCGGCTATAGCTTCACTTGCAATATATATATAATATAAATATAAATATATATATATATATATATATTGGGATATATTATAACTGGGAGATATCCCCATTGCTGCTGGATCGACGGTTGGAATATCCCCAGGCACCCGCAACGGGGACAACGGGGACGTCTCGACGGTTGGAATATCCATCCCATCATCCCATGAGATTCCCATCGCAAACTGCTATGGAATTCCCATCTGCTTGGTGGTGACTGGTTTTCCATAGTTAACTATGGTTAATATAAATGGGAAAACTAGTCAATATTATTATTCCCATCTATATATTCCCATCTGCTTATAATGGGATTATTCCCATTGCTATGGTAATTGATGGTTAACTATGGATTAATATAAATGGGAATAATCCCATTATAAATGGATTTATGAAAAAATGGTTTTCTTTATGGGATTTTTATTTAACCATTATAGAATGGGTTACCCATTAATGGCTAATAATAGTGGGAAGTTAATGGTTAATGGGATTTATAGAAGGGGATTCTGGTTGGTGGTGACTGGAACCATGGAATTTTATGACTTTCCATATATTGGGAATGTCATCATCCCAACTGACTTTCATATTTTTTCAGAGGGGTAGGTATACCACCAACTAGCCATGCTATTCCCATCATATTCGCATCAGAGTTCCCATGGCATTCCCATACCAAAAAACCCAACAAAATCCAACAAAAAATCCGAAATTTTCACAAGCGACGGACCGACGGCGAGAAATTGCTTCAGGCTCGCTTTTTACAATGGTATACCTGTTGGAGAGACATGAAGATAGATGTACAACCTTCACCGCAGCCTGGCCGCGTTGGCCGAGACAACGGGAACTCGAGAACTCTGACGCACGTGCATGATGGTGTTTGCACGTGTAAAAGCATACTGGTTTGTGTGGTTTATATAAGTTTGGAATTGATTATAATGGTGCTAAGGGTTTATCATGGTTTATCATGCTGCATCATGCTCTGCAATTGTTTTTGATATTGGAACATGTGTTGTAATGGTTTATAATGGTGCATCAGGATTAATTACTGGGAAAACAATCTTCGAGGAACCAACTGATCAGTCACCATATCTGACAGGCCCAGTTGGAAACAGAACACTCCCAGAATTGAAAAATGGCTTGAAGGGAAATAGGTCAGTTGACCTAGATATAGAAAACGATTTTTTGAAATGGGTCCAGACCTATGTTTTTTTTTCTCCAATTTTTTTGGGATCAACATCCATTCACCAGCTATGACTTAGGGTAGCATCCGGGGACCAGGGTTGGCAAGGCCACGACCATAATATGTACTGGATCTTACTGGTAAAAGCAATCCATTGCAAGGCACGGTGAGATGTCCTTTTCCCATTGGTTGGCTGATGAAAAAAGAGGGGGTTCTTCAGAAACCCATTTCACAACAGGTTTGTTTCATGATAGATGAGATTAACCAGCTCCTGGCCCCTCTATCTTTACCAAAAGGACATTTATTGGCACGGTGACCAGTTTGAGATTTCTTTTGTGACCATTGGGGCATTGACGTCCTAGGGGAGATGTGTCAAGCCATTGGAGTCCTGACCACAGATGGCTTAGTCTACTTTTAGTACTAACCATCTGATGATTGAGGTACCCAATTTTGACCCATACCCATTAGATGTGTCAGACTAAAAACATGTTACCTCCGATGTCGTCAAATGTAGCTTGCTGAAACATCCACCATTTAGTTTGATGATTTTCCCCGCTACAAACTTCCGGTTAGCTCGGATATTTTCCATTTGCACGTTTGATTACCAGAGGCTGTACGATGGTGATATAACCAGCTATGTAACTAACTAGATCTATGTTGATATGCCATGGGGATTCAAGTAGCCACAAAGATGAAGCCCCAAGCAGGCTAAGGGGCGAAGGGTTTATGAATCACCAACAACTACTAACTGTTAGGCTTATAAACCATCTATCATTGGGTGTCACCCTGGTGGCGGGTTGAATGCCCATGATATTTCTGGGGGGACATGCCTTTCAGACGCCCAGCGAAAAACATGAAACTGTTTGCAGGGTATGATGATAGATCTAAGATGATCTAAGAATCTAAGCCCGTGGCGGCTGATCTCTCTTTACATTGACATTGGATTTTGATGTCAACCAATGGGTTTACAGGGTCCCTGGGGGGCTTGAGTGGTAGCTTCATGTGTGGGCTCATCATTTGGTCGGGGGGGATATCATTTTTGTGAAGCATGCATCCTTTTCCTATCTTATATGGATGATGTAAGCGATCTCAAATGATGGTTTGGAAGGGAATTCAACCCCAAAATTGCTTTAAATCTATCGGGTGTGATTGTTTCCGACGCATCTTTTTGTGGCTGTCTAAAAAAAGATACAAGCGCACCGCCCTTGTAGATATGTGGACGACGTGTGAAGCCTGGTGTTTTTTCAAGCCTATTTTATCCCATGATTGATTCAAACCTATTTGAAACCATTTAGATCAGTTTGGTTTGGCTCAAAGTTATGAATCCACAAACATGGATGGTTCCAAATTCTAAACATGATTCGCCATGTCCCGTTGCTACACCAATGACTTGACATTCGCCATTCTGTCCCCATGATATCACCATGGTAAGCGTGGCTGCTTGGGTTGCCAACGTCTCCCACCCAAACATCATTTTGTGGCTTGTGTAATCCTCATTTAATATGTATATATGGTGCAGATTATATGTATTATATATGTATATGTAACCCAATCCTCATTAATCCTCATTATATATGTATATATGTATTATATATGTGTTCAACACTGGAGTGTACCTGGTGAACACGAGAATGGCTAGATGGATCTAAAATCCCCCAAATATGGTGCAGATGGTAGGTTTTGACCTATCCCCATACTTTTTTTTTTGATGTTCCCATTATTTCCTACCAGCAAAACCATCAACGGTACCGCCTCCGCCATTGGTTTTTTTGACTTTTCATTGACTTTCCATGAATGATCATCTTTCCACGCTCTTCATCGTCCAAGTGTCCAATTATATATATATATATATATATTTATAATAATCATATATATATAATAACCATACACACACATATATATATATATATATATCAAGCTCCAGAAAGATTTTTTTCGAAAAGTTGGACACCTGGAGATGGAAATCTCAAGTACATCATTCAACAAACTAACATCCTGGAAACAGAGCTTTCGGCATCTATGTGCCGAACTGTTTCCAGGTGGCTGCTATAAACATGTCTGAATTTCATATGGAAAATGAACCATTCATAGATGTTACAGAATGATGCCGACCTATTCATAGCATGGTGATTTTCTATAGCTACGCTAAATGACCATATATATATAATAACCATATATATATACATATAATATATATATATATATATACACATATGTGGAACACCCCACCATTTGTAGATCATTTTCCTAGGGATTCCCCATGTGTTTTCCAGAACTTTTTGAAAACGTTTCCCATAGATGGGTCGTTTTTGGCTCGCTGCCTCACACACTAAGACTTTCACCTTGGTTCAACTGGGCGCGGTCTTTGGTTTCGCTCCCACCGTGGCCTTTGGAATGTTGGTCAGAGGCATCGCGGATGGGGTTTTCGTTTTTGGCCGGTGGATAGTGATTTGTTGCCCATGAAGATTGAAAACTGTGATATTGTTGGAAACCAAAGTAAGTTATTGTTGTGAATTTAACTGATATATGTAGTTTGTATTTAATATAAATGATTGTTTTTGTCACACATGCAAGTCCCTACTCACGCCCAGTTCACTCTTCGAGACATAAAGCGAGATATCGTGACTGGAAAATCCACCATTCATCGATCATGGATGCCATGGCAAGCCATGGCAAGGATGAAACCAAAAAAGGGTACTGTTAATATAGTTAATATTACTGTGTATATGTATATATATCATATTCATTCATATTCTCATCATAAGATATCCCATGAAAAGACGTTACATGTTTGATGGTTACATGTTTAAGTTCAACAACCATTGCTCAAAAGAAAGTGCTGCGAGGTGCCACGTAGCGGTGAATAGTCTGGTTGGTAAATGACTTTGGTACCTGAAACATTCAGGGGAAAGGTTGCAAATGCCTAGTGAAATAGGTCAGAGCTAATTCAAACAGCCTCTTGACAAGCTTGAGGACAATTCGTTGAAACAATTCATACTTGATTCCATTTCTTCGGTGTTTCGAATCTGTTTCCATTCACAGCGGAGCTTCGTTCAGTTGATCTTAGCGTAGTTCCAGGACGTCGTTTCCGAAGGGGAGACGAAGGGATTTTCTCCGGGATCCAATGGTTTATCCGCATTTTCCCCAACTGATTTTCCAACATTTTTCAGCATGTTTCTGACATCAATGGGAGATCTCCAGGATCCTAAAATGGAGGTACTGTACCATATAAGGCCATATTTTGGGTGTACATTCCCTTACATAGCCCTTATATAGGCCTTACATATGGTAGGCACCTCCATTTTAGGATCCTGAAATGGCCATTGATGACATGAATTCCCCCCTTTTGGTTGGATCTATGGTTGATATTCTACAGACTTTGCTCGTTGGGTGGTCAACCCCCATCCAGCATCGAAGTCCAGCCTGGCGTGGCAGGTCTTCACCGTCTCTGGAATCAGCTCCCGGGCGACGTCCCTCGACGCTTGGTACATCGTTTGCGCTACACACAACTGGGCCTTGGCGTCTTGGCGTGGCGGGGCGTGGCGGGCTGGTGGATGGCTGTGTTCCGCCCCGTTGTTTTTATTTGAAGCTCCAAAGAAACCATGGGTGGATGAAATATGATTGAAATATGATGAATGAAACAATATTTGAGACAACATGGGATGTGGGTGTCTAGATTTAGGCTGATGGGACTTGTGAAGTCGACCTGTGGATGTCTTAAAATCCCACTGATTCATGAGGAAAAAGACGGAAGTCGGAGGTTCCCATGAAAACCAACCAATGTGATCCAATGGGTCGATGATAAATGAATCATATACCAAATCAGCCACTCTATTTCTTCCAGCAAGACAATACCCTCTGGTAAACGTTTACATAACTATGGAAAATCACCATGCTTTTAATGGGTAAATCCACTATTTTTATGGCCATTTTCAATAGCTATGTTAGTTTACCAGAGGGTATTAATACTGGCCTATGTGTGATTTTTCCATATGAGAGAGATGAAGCTCCATGTTCCCTCCGGCTATTGGAAGCTCTCATTTTTTCAGGTCAAAACCTAAAAGTGAATACATTGAATACATGGTTTTCGGTAATGTTTCTTGCAAGCTTGGGATGAGCCTGAAGAATACACATGAATAGGGGGTAAACTCTACACAGTATGGTAAACCTTGCTTCGTGTTTCTTGGAGAAGATCGTATTGCAAGGCTTCGCGTGGAAAACAAAGACGTGAAAGTGCTGCAAAAATGAGACAGGAAGTCTGTTATATCCTGCATATTCTTGGGAATATGTTTATATTTCTTTAGACATCACCCACATGAATTTTGCTGACCATTACTAGCAAGAATGCTTGGTGCGGTGCACGCTCCGTAAAAAATGACGATCTACGTAGAGTGTCATTCTTGGGTCAACATGCAAGGCCCAAAATCTATCGATGAAGCCGGAGCGTGTTTTTTTGGGTGGGCAAAAAAAACATATTTTATTTTCCACAATACAATTATGGGATAATCCTTCCCATCACCAACCAGTTTAGTTGGCTCAATTTTGTTGAATCCTCTTTTGTTGTTGCTTAACTAGTTTTTTTTTCCACTTCTTCCCAACCAATCATGATTTTCTTGGATCCATTTCAAACATCAGATCGCCATATCGTTCCATATGGATCCCCGAGTTTTGGTATGGAAAACCTAAATCACTCTTTTTATTTCCCCATATCTTTCCATCATTTTCCATATGGATCTATCTTTTGCGGAACAACTCATGAAAACATCCGCTCTCGACGAGGCACCTTGATGCTGCTTTGTGCTTCCTTTGTCCCTTCGGCCGTGCTGCTTGGAACGGTGCCATTTTTCCAGGTCAAGGTGCGCGGCTGTGGCGAAACGCGCAGCGGCTGGTGGGGAAAGCTTGGAATTGTCGCTGAAAATGGGACTCTCAGCAATTACTATATCATTAGGAATTATTATAGGAACTAATGTTGATAAACTATTAATTAATAGCTATATATATATATCTATATTGTGGAGCTGTTAGTATTATTCCATATTATAAATTATAAGGAATATCTATATAACATGATATACGATTACTATTGAATGGGCCTATTACAGTCCATATGACAATAATATTGCTAGGAACTATGGGTACTATGGAATGTCATATTTGGATGACTATGGAATAATAATGAGATCACATGGAATGGTTGCGCATTTCTTTGGGTCAATAGCGGTGAACTTTTACTGATAATGGTTGATAGTGTAACATCGAGTTTAAATACTGGTGATGCATTTGGGTATTCCAATATTGACTATCTCCCCAAATTACATCAAATTAGAAACTTAGTAGTGCTCGATAAGCGTTGCGCTTCGAAACCGGGATGAGCAGCTGATGCGATCTGTCGTAAGGGAAAAGTTGTCGACCAACAGCAGTGGCTATGGGGAGATGCGGACTTCGGACTGGTCCAATCATCTTTTTCAAAATGATTAATGTGGGTAAAACAATAATAAACCACCCATTTGGGAATGGCAACCATACCACCCATAAAGATGGTGAGTTGGGGGATGGTTTATGATTGTGTTGCCCATTGCTACATTCACCAACAGTAGTATATGTATTGGAGATTGGGATGCACCATGAAGGTTGATTCAGTTCAACCCATGTTTTTTCCCAATACTCGGAGAAATACCATCCCTCCACAAGTTGACCCATGTTGATTTGCCCCCAGCTTTGCCCCGACTGTGGGTCGGGTCGTCATGTGAAAAACCTCATGTTGGATGCCGAAAAAACGAGGATGATCTACTTGGTGAAATGAGGTGAAACAAGAGAAATAACTGGTTTACCCTCTGGTAAACTAACAGTTTGCTATGGAAAATCACAATGTTTAATGCGCAAATCAACTATAAATGTGCCATTTTCAATAGCTATGTTAGTTTACCAGGGTAACTGGTTTAGTTGGGGAGATTGTATTTTTGTTGGTTCTCATTTTTGTTTCCATCCCCTAGATGATGATCCCTGAAATGACCCAACCACAAAGCACCATGGGATGACACGCTTTGTCTTAGGGGAAGGGCCGTGAAGTTGCAGGCAGTGTACGAATGATGGGGAATGTGATCAACTCATATCAACTCTACATACCCTCCGGTCAACATACAAAAACATTGATGGCAGTAGAGGTGCCCCAACTTCGGGCCGAAGACGCCGAAGACGCCGCAGACGCCGCAGACGCCCGAAGACGCCCGAAGACGCCGAAGACGCCCGAAGACGCCG
>Ga0126342_10013960_pt1 | contig 14199 bp, 16 predicted proteins | sample Cyp1metagenome_FD_92528 | JGI IMG/M metagenome (GOLD analysis project Ga0126342, IMG submission 92528) | Coral microbial communities from Lord Howe Island, Old Settlement Bay, Australia - Cyphastrea 1 metagenome | ecosystem: Host-associated > Invertebrates > Cnidaria > Coral ...
AAATTAAACGTCTCGTTTTCTTCAAAACTTAGGGTACGTGTTTTTACAGCTAACACTTTGCCACGCAAAGTGTTTTCAAAAATTGGAAATAAGGTTTTCATCCCTGCGGGAGTTGAAAACATCATCTACATGACCATTCTTACAACCGCAAATTGGTCTACAGGTTTCTTCGTGGTGCAATCACGTTTCATCTGAAGTATCTGGAACTCATGCAGATGAAAGATGAACTGCGTTTTTACGCACAGGATTTCATCAAGAACGAACAAGACCGTGTGGCCGCTGTCCGGCTCTTCCCAACAATCATTCAATTCAAACTGGCTCTTTCGCAGACCATTGAAGTCCGTCAGGAACTCACGCCCCAGGAGAAGACGGCTACCCCTGCCGAGGTCTTCGACAAGGCGGATGAAGAGATTCATGCATGGGTTCTTGCTGGAATTGAAGAGGCTGCTGAAGAAGCCACCCGGGAGGGTCGGCCATTGCCCACTCCTTTCACCAATGAAGAGATCGTTTCGATCGTCCCCGTCGATCCCAGCCTTGAGGACGCCGAGACAGAAGAGCAGCGTGCTCGACTCTATCTTCAGGCCGACCTCGATGAAGCTCGGGCAGATGGTTTTTCAGTGGTAACCGATGTCTCTGTTGACATTGAGGCCGAGTCCACTGGCGACATCATGGATGACGATGTCGAGATTGTGCCCGCGGCTGATGAATGGGATCTGGTACCCGATGACACTGCCATCATCAACCCTTTTGACGAGAAGGTCAAGGAAGACATCAAAGAGGACGTCATTTCTGAGGAGCGTGCAAAGGAGATTGAGGACCTCAACAAGATCATTGAGCTTACCTCTACCTATCCGATGCCCTCGGGAACGACGGCCGATGATGAGAAGAAAGATGGCGATGTGGAGATGAAAGATTCCACAATGTCATGGAAGACGGTTCAGACGGAAGGGGACGCCGCTATGACTTCTTCAAGAATCTCTTCGGTGAGCATGGTGGATGATGCTGAGGTGATTCCAATGGACACGGAGGACAAGAAGGGCACCAAAGATGATGCTCCTCGGGAGGGTGAGCCAGCTGCTTCTGCTGATGTCGCCGGACAATCTTCTCAGGCCGCAACTCCTGATCCCAAAGCTGATGTTGTCGATTTGACTGTAAAGGATGCAAGAGTCGACAAGCCAGCTGGAAAGCCGGCCGAAAAGAAGATGCCGAAACCGGAGAAGCAAAAGGCTCCAGAGACTAAGGCGATGCCTCGTCCAAAAGCCCCTCGCTTGAGCGAGCAGACTGACCTCGCCTTGAAGAAGCTCCAAGAGGCCACGGAACGGAAGGAACAAAGTGTATGGCTCGATCCCAAGGACATGACCTCTCGCATCCCCTATGAATACGTAGGTCAAGGCCGTCTCCGGCTCATTGGGACGAAGCTCTCCTACATGCTTCGTGGTCACGCCAAGGCACGTGGAGCCCCTTCGCCAGACTATGATCCCCTCAGCCTGAGTTACCCGAAGCAACCTGGAAGGGTCTGCCATGGCAAGTGGTGTCAATCAGGGCAATTCAGGGGCACTCGAAGGCGATGATCGAGCACGCCAAGATTTCGAGTTTGGTGAAGCAAGTCTTCACCCTTGATCCGACCTACAAGATTGCGGACCTCGACACCCCGAAGCTGCCCAAGACGAACCTCCGGCCAGATCTCGCACCGGAGTTGATGCGGGAGATCCCTCGGCTCATTTATCACTCCTGCGACTGAATTGCGATGGAGAAAATTGTCGAGCATGGTCTCATCCCAGGAGGTTGGCCACATCGCACTGGGAGAGCCCACAATTTCTTCATTTCATCACATCCGTGGGATGATGCAGTGGGAGGAAAGAAGCTCGCGGGAACGCGGGCCGGAAAGCAGTATTATCTGTGCTTCGATACTGAGTTGGTGATTCAGTCGGGCTGCCGACTGTTCAGAACAGATGAGGCAATCATGTCGCCCGACTGGATCACGAACGAGGCGATCATCTGTGCGTACGACGCCGTGAACCGTGAGTTCGCTTGGGTCAACAGGCCTTATGAAGTTATCCGGGGGGGATACAACAAGATGCTGGGCAGTCATATCAAAGATGACACCCCGAAAAGTGCAGCATTAGCAGCAAGCCCCTTGGGAAAGGCACAGGCCAATTTGAAAGAGCATCTCAACAACGGCAACGTCGTGAAGCAGCTTCAGATGGCCAGAACTTCGGAGCCAGATTCGCTTCCTCCCCTCACCCGTCGAAGAGAAGGACAAAACGGGGCTTTCCAGGATCAGCTGACTTTGAGGACGGCTACTTTTGGGATCTTGTCCAACGCCGAGACGATCAGAAAAGGCAAGGGACGGGGTCGTGGAAAGGGCTATGCAAAGTCAAGCTACCCGGGAGGGTCGGCCGCAGGTTCTTTGAATGAAGAAGACTACCTTTACAGTAAGAAGGTTGAGATGCAACAGGTGAATTGCCATTTTTGCAGGGCCGAAAACATTGAGGGGACCCACAAGTGCCAGACGTGCTTCAAGTGGCTTGTGGCGTGGAGCGACGGCAGAATTGCTACTGAGGTATGCCGGATGGAAATCACGGCCAAGAAGACCCATCGTGTTTTTGCTTTGGACCGCATTGATTTCGAAAAGCAGCCTCGAGCACAGCGGGTGAGTGACAGGACGAGGGCTGACCAACGCCGGGCTGGGCGAAGCAACTTTGGTAATCTTCGTGATGCAGCCCAGACCCATGCTGGCAGGTACAGCAAACTTGGATTCTCATCAATTCAGGATCGAATCGAAAGAGATCCATTTTACCTCTTCAATTGTGCCACTTCCCAGATTACACCGGACTGCTGTCAATTTTTGGAAGATTTGGCAAATTGCCTTTCTCCTGACTTCGGCAGGTCCAGGGAAAGCCGTGAGAAGCAGCTGGGAACAGGTGTCAGTACAAGGCTCATCTTCATGCCGGACAACCAGCGTGACATTCGTGAACCCTTGGACGTCACCCGTGAGGCAGTTGTCGCCCACCATGCCAGGTTGCTCACGCTCCCACAGTTTGCAGTGCTCACTGCCGAGCTCTTGAAAGCGAGGGGGGAACCCACGCCGTTGCTTCATGGTTGGGCTGGAAGTGTCATGCCCATTGACCAGGCGACTGCACAGGACGTGTTCTTCGACCTCGTCGACTTTGCTAAGAGGCAGTGGGACGAACAATATGAAAATATTAAAGGCCACGAACACAGTCTGGAGCCCAAAGCTACTGCCACCGATGTGGCAGAGTTCCCCTTGGCCAAGTCCAACAAATCGGGCACAGGTGAGCAACGTGAAGGACTTCGTCGCCACTTCGACCCTCCTAGAGGATCCAACGATGCAGAAAGGACGACTATATGTTCAAACAACATGTTTTCAAGATAACGATGCCATTAGGAGAAACGATGTGTTTTGCAGGAGACGTGAGAAGGAAGCATCATGTCGAAAAGAGGCAATTAATCATCAAAACCTGCAGACGTGCTATAATTATCTGTATAAAATAATGAATTGTCTGTACAATTTGTACAAACAAATGAATTGTCTGTACAAAAAAAAACTAATTATCTGTACAAAAAATGAATTGTCTATACAAGCGGTACAAAAATGAATTATTTTTGTACTAAAAATGCTGATTATCTGATAAAAAAATGAATTGTCTGTACAGCCGCAAATGATCTGTACAAAAAAGGAATTGCCTGTACAAGCTGTGCAAAAATGAACTATTTGCACAAAAAATCTTATAATCTGATAATAAAAAATGTAAATTGCCTGTACAATCTGTACAAAAAATGAACTATCTGTACAAAAACATGCTACTTGTCTGTACAAAAAAAGGAAATTGCATGCCTGTACCACCTGTACCAAGAAAAACACTGCAAAAAAAGGCTTCAGAAGTGCTGATCGCTACTGAGACATCCCCAACACGCGGGTGAAGCAGCAGCGATCCGAAGGGCCCCAGCAAAGCAACTGCACAAGCAGTTTACACTTCACTGAAGTGTTGCATGGTCTCGTTCAGAGCTGTCAATGCAAGAAGGGTGTCACAACTCGACCCACTTCAGGACCTGGTAATCCACGCTTCGTTCAACCCTAATGCCTCTGCAAGCAACTCATAAACTTTCACTAAGTATCAAAGGTGCACTGCACCATGCATACCTTGAAATATAATCTTTGGAAATATGCTAAGGGTATGGAACCTCCTTAGTGTTTCCCATGGAAGTTTAGGGTTTCCAACGGAAACGACGCCGATTTAGGGTTTCGAACGACACCGTTTTAGGGTTTCGAACGACACCGCTTTAGGGTTTACAAAGACAAGTTTTGGATTTTGGCTATAGTACCACCAAAGAAACAAATGGAGAAGCACATAGAATTTAAAGTGTATTAGGGTTTGTATAACGACACCTTTTTGGGGTTTACAACGACAGCGTTTTAGGGTTTGTATAACGACACCGTTTTAGGGTTTATAACGACACCGTTTGGGGTTTACAACGAGATCGTTCTAGGGTTTTCAATATGCAAGTTTAAAATTTCAAGTGGCTCGGAACCACCAACGGTAAAGCATGGACAGTAAAGTTTTATAATTGGACGTTTTAGGGTTTACGACGACATCGTTTTAGGGTTTGCAACGGCACCTTTTTGGGGTTTGGAACGATACCGTTTTAGGGTGTCCAAGGAAGGGATAGAAATTTGGGTTTGGTGATTTGGACGTTTTGGGGTTTACAACGACATCGTTTTAGGGTTTGCAACGGCACCTTTTTGGGGTTTGTAACGACATCGTTTTAGGGTTTGTAACGACATCGTTTTAGGGTTTGTAACGACGCCGTTTTAGGGTTTACAACAACATCGTTTTAGGGTTTGTAACGACACCGTTTTAGGGCTTACAACAACATCCTTTTAGGGTTTTCAACGAGATTGGTTTTGAGACTGTTTGAAAGTGCTTGAAAGGTTATAAAAATACCACGTTAGTGATCTTAGAAACTGTGGGCTGACATGGATGAGATGTAGGTGATAAGTTTGAATGGTCTCAGACAAACATTGAATAGGTTTAAGACCCAACCACTGGCACAGGTGTGTGTGAGAATTGGTTATACAATGGTAAGTATGATACATATCAATGATATATGTTATTTGTGGTACCCTAGTTTCAGACAAACCTTCGATGTGCAAGTGAAAGGTCAAACCATTGGCATACCACATTGGTGTGTCTGAAATTGGGTATTGCGAGTATCACCATGGATGATTGATGCTGATACAAATTGTTGGTTATGGACTAGCTGCAGTTGGATGACATATCCCGGATCGTCACAACAATCACCGGATTTCACAGGATAATTTACCGTTGAAGGCCTACCTGGATATAGGGTTCCAACAAATTACAAAGGAAAAAGTGTTTATGGGCTGCCCGATTCCCGATGGTCTGTTTGGATCATGAACAGCAACCTCAACTATATATATACATATATACATAGTATATAATATGCAATCAACAGCCCTGTGGAGAGGTTACCTCAAAAACATGGCACCCAGAAAGATCACAACTATATAATCCATTGTTTTTTCCCCATTAAAATCACCGTTGGAATGTGACCTTATATAGCCAGCTCAATCCCAAAACATTGCCACCTGAATGGTTGGGGTACTTCACCCAGACAATGTATTTTGCTGGTTGGGCAAATCTTATCCAAACCGATGTTGGGGTTGTGTGTCTGAAAATGGGGTAGCATTTTGTTACCAGATCCAGATATATCCAATAACAAGAAATAGATTCCCATATGGGTCCGATTACCGTCGAAGTTGTAGTATTAAGATTTAGGATGGCAATTATGCTTTCCACAAAACTGACATGGTATTTCTTCAGCAGCCCGTTCCACCACCGGGTTGCCGTCTGGCTGATTTTGGGATATCAAACAAATGCTGCACGACGGTTCCCAACTTCAAAGGTCAACCATTTTTTCGGAACGTCTGGTTTCGTTCCACTTTTTTTTAACCATCACAACATGATAGAATCTGATTTCACTGATAGAAATAAAAAAAAAATGTTGGGTGTGAAATTCAGGGGGATTCCCAACCACAGCCAGTTCCAACAACCCACAATCACTGCATGCGTTTTCCGCGTGATGGCTCGTTGCGTGATTGCCGACAAGGTCCAACTGGCATGGTTGCATGTCCCCTGCAACATGTTGGATATGAAACCCAGAAGGTACGCGTAAATCAAGTGATTTTCAAACTTGATGGTTGTTGCAATGTTTCAATACATTTCCAGGTTTGTATCCAACCCCAACGCCCCCTGTTCAAGCAGTGGCTTCATCCAACTGTTGATGCTGGTGCACCAAGAGGGCTAAACATAAAATATACCGCTCATAAACTCTAGCAGTCATAGTTTTTCCATGACAAGCTGTTGCAACTGCCTTGATTTTTCCAAGGAACGATTCATCATGAAACGTTGCAAAGGCACCTATGTTTATACGCCACTTTTTCAATTGCATGGCTTGGTGCCAAATGTAGTGCAGCTTTGGTCGGATTCTAAAAATCATCTTCCTCTCTGTGTAAAAAAAAGCTGCCAACCAAGCGTATGCTTTGACATGAAGTAGCAGCATGTCCGAAGCTTCAGCAGCTGTGTTGTGATCTAAAATCAACCCCTCATTGTCCAGTATGGTAATGCATTTCTGCAAGGCGAAGCAGCAAGTTGCCAGAACTTGTAGAACGATGTCCTTAGACAAGCCGGGTTTGGAAATGCCCATTTTCCGTTTTTCTAACTCTTCCAAATCAACACGATTGCTGGTGGCAACTGTTGAATATATAAAAAACCTTTGATAAACAAGCCGATGAACCCCACTGGCATTTGGTGGCACACGAATACATATAGAAAATCCATTCTAGAATCTTGGGGGTGTGACTCAGCTGCCTCTTTCGTTTTTTTGGCAATCCAGTACACCATGATCTTGACATGACAGGCTTTGAACTTCGTGCTGAGTTCGGAGTAGTCTTTGTCGCTCAGGCTTGCTTCCGTCAGATTCGGTTTTCTGGGAAGGTACAACCTGATAGGTGGTCTTAAGGGGATGCATGCAGAAAAAACGCAAATAGTTGAAGGCCCCGAGGCATGAGCAAGTCCAATCAGTTTGGTTTCAAAACAATAAAGATGACGAAGGAATCAAAAACTTGGTTGGTTTCAAAACTTGGCCATGGAGCCCACATTGCCGACATTCGTGAACCATCTCTTCTTGCATGACAGCCAAAATGGAATTCATGTCAGTCATTGGTAGATGGGAGTAAGCACCTCGCCAGATAAGGCACTTGAACGTAGATCCTACAAGATCCCTCCCAGTTCCCAGATACAGGTTGTGCATGAAATCAAATGTCGTAGACTCCAAGCTCCACCCTGGCACCGTAGACCACGGACTGAGCTCGCCCGGCATCGACAGGTACATGCTGTGGTTGATCAAGGTGTGGTCCCAAGCTTTTCCAGGCCCAAAATTCTTGTAGTGCATTCTCTCATCACATTTGGTGCCCGAACATGCAAGACAGCTGTCACACATCCTGACTGGTTATGGGATTGAGCCCTATGTTCAAAATGCCATCCCAAAGAGTACGCATGGGTTTTCCTGTATTTTTTGATCCTTATCTGAAGCCACAAACATGTGGTATTTCCACAAAGCTGGTAATCCATTAAGATACAATCTATATAATTCTTCAACAACGATATTCCTTCCCAAGTTTGAATGGTATCCCGAAAACAGTATCGTTATTTCCCAAAGCTGGGGCAACCTATCTTTTGGTACCCCTAACTGTTGGCATCTTGCTCATGGGAAAGCCGAGCAACCAACCGGCCTTGTAGTAGCGATTGAAACCATGCATCCATTTTCGGGCCTTGAGGTCGGCCTTCATAGCAAAGTAGCAGGCCCTGAGCTGAATATAATGAAGTCGGGATATTTTAGCATCACCAAATCTGAAGTACAAACATTTCGGTACAGAGGTATTGCACCCAACCCAAAATGTTTCAGATATATATGGTTTCAAACCCTGTGCTCTTATTTCTGGTTTGAAAACTATTTGAAACATATCGTTTTTGAATACATGTGAAGGGTTTCCTAAAAACATCGCAAATGAGTGGCTTTTAGAAATCATATTCGCATAGGTGGTTTGATCGCATCCACATTTTAGAGAACCCAATATGATGTCCAAATAATCATAGGAACCCAGGAGCCTTGGATTTCAAACTCTGTGCTCTTCTTTCTGGATTGAAAACTATTTGAAACATATCCTATAAAAATATATGAGGGGTTTCCTAAAATGGAGGGGTACGTCCCAAATGAATCGTTTATAGAAAATCATCTCGCATACTGTAGGTGGCTTGAGGGTACCCACATTTTAGAAAACCCCATATGATGTCCAAATAATCATAGGAACCCAGGAGCCTCCAACCTTGTGCCAATGGTTTCCCAGACATGGCCAAACGGTGGCCATTGAGGGGCTCACCACGAAAGCCGACTTCAGGTGCCGTGCCTCGCATTGCACACTGGATCGACCAGCAGGCGAGATCTGCGGCCGTTTTGTTGACGGCCTTTGCTACCTGGGCATGTGAGAGCATGGCTGGATATGACATGGGTGCTAAAATAAAAAAGGGCAACCTACCGGACTTACCAGCTGTAACAGAAGTGCTATGGGTGGTTTGGTTGAAAACAGATCTATAATGATCTATAGTTTTACATTCACATACATTCACAGTCAACCCACGTGCTTCTGGGGTGTTCTATAACACTTGCTGGCTTTGCGCATAAGAAACAGCTTCACTTCGCATGTACCTCTCTGGGATGATCATACCTCTCTGGGATAATCATAAAAGGAAACTTATAGAGCAAGATGTCCTGTATGATTCCAGTCGGTGCAAACAATGAAGAGATAGAGTATACGAACATCTCATCCTCCCGATAGAACTGGGCCCCGTCTCCATGGATGGTCAATGGTATTGTTCGATCCAATGGCACTGTGGTGTCCTTGAAGATTGGATGGTCACACCAAGCATCTAAACTTTGACAATGTCGCCAGAATGATTCGATAGCAGATGGCTCCAATGACCCAGCCAACAATGATCGAAACACGAAAGGATGTTCAGAAAGGCAGTGAATAATTTCATGTGGAAGCAAGCATTGGACAGGGCAACGCTTGGGCGTAAAACCATCAACCTGCAACAGGTGTTGTTTCCAGATTCCATCATGTTAAGTTGACCATAGCGAAACCAAAAATATTGTAAAAGAACAGTTTTCATAGACATGTTGAGCCAGGGTCAAACCATCCTTACAAACCATTTGGTGTAAGCCACCTTGATCAGAAACATGAATTTTATTGAATTTTTATGTGGGCATGTCTTTGCTTTTGACCCATGGCCAACTACAGCTGAGTGTCTTGTAAGTCCATCCAAACCGTGTACGTTTGTAGCCGAAAGCCAAACAGGTCACGAAGCCACCTGTGAAAGTCCCTTTCACCATTTGAAGGATGCCTGTTGTTAGCACCCAAACTGGCAAAGCTATCAACAGCACGGTTCACCATCCCATCCTCCAGCATGCAGTTAGCCAGATCCACGGCACCAGTAACTGAGATCCGACCCCTGCTGATCATGTGCAGCAACTTCGTGCATGTTTCTGAAGTCGTGGATTCAAATCTCTGTCGCTTCCTGGCAATGGCCGTGCTTTTCAATTGTTGATCTAGTCATGGTACTTGGGTTGCACCTGAAACTATCCAATACCATTCCTAACATCAAATCCCAAACCTGTAATCCTTTTGGGTATTTTGTGCCACTTGTCCTAAATCCTTCAAAGACAAGCCAACGAGATATCGTTCGTATATGCAAGGGTGTCCCACATTCCCCAAATGTTTGCTCAAGTTCTCACTTTTTTTGTTGCGAAGAGAAGTTCTATTACAATTTCAACCGTTCTCCAATGGCAGGCGCAGCTGGCCTTGAAGTTGCAGCAATGCCTGGCACAGAGGCCGGTCGCCATGGGGAACTTCATACTGGTCACGTGTGAAAAGTAAATGGTAAACTCAAATGTTGGCCCCCCAAAAATACGATTTCACCCATACTGATCTGAACAGGATTGCTGGGAGAGAATGAATAGATCTTTTTGTCTCTTGCGCTCTTGGATGTCGACGAGCCCAGTCCCACTCCCTTGGTGGGAATCAGTGGGAATCAAATCCAACTCAACATACCCACACTGCCAACGAAGATCTTGAAAGACTGATTCTAAAATAATCTTTCTGCTTTCAACATGATGTTTCTTATGTGGGCATGCTTGAACAACTGTAGATTGTGTCAAGACAAATGGTTCACACTTGTCATACCCCACAAAACCTAGCGATGGTGGCACATGTGGACAGCCACTCTAAGCACACACCTTCGCACCACTGACATGGTCCCGGAAGACTCAGCAGATCTCAGGAAGTTTTCTCCTTCTTTGCCTTTGCTTTTGACTTTCCTTTGGCCTTCTTGCTTTTGCCCGTGCTGTTGGCCAGGAATGCGTTGGCTGCAGCCTGGCATGAAGAGCCACCAAAGGATAGGCACAGGATGGGAACCCTTGTGAAATAACATGGCAATGGTTGCTTTAGAAACCGATGCAGTAAAGAATTGGAAAAATGTCTTTAAACAGTAAGGCCATCTAAATACTGGAGCAGGGAAATGTCCTGAGAGCTGTGGGATTTCAAAGACGGAAAGGTCATGGGAGATATCATGAATACTTCTTGAAATCCTATTATATAACAATATCATTTTGCGTATGGGATTGAAACCATAGGGAGTCATACAGTCTGGACATGAGAACATGATGACCTGGGTTTTCCTATGACTGGCTCGCTCATTTGCAGGTGCAAATGGGGGCCACAACACATTTGATGACATGTGCCAGAAACTCAGCCACCCAGCCTGAAGCTTCTTCGTGGCTTGCGACTTTTCCTCGATCTTTTGCAGAACCTTTGCAAGTTCCTTTTCTGATGGGGATCCTTTCAAAGTCCTTTGAACTTCAGAGTAGTAGGCTTCAACGCCATCAGCATGGCTCTTGATGGCTTGGCTCAGATTGTCTGCGTATTCAAGACCTTGCAACGTGATGGCTGCTATTCTAGCAACCCCGACATCCTTCAGAACATTGCCAATCGCTTCAGTCACCTTTTCTTTGGCTGTCTGGGGAACCACTTCCTCTGACTTCTCTTTCGGCTGAGGCTTTGACTTCTTCTTTGCACAGGCTTCCTGTTCCAAGGAGCAAGTGGATCACAGGGTGATATGGGCTGTTGGTGGACTACATCACCGATACTTTATGTCGATTTGGTACATGAAATATGGATTTGTTTGCAAATGTTGTCCCACAGTTCCAATCAAACTGCCAGAGGTATATGTGAATATTTGTTTGCAAAGATTGTCACGTAGATCACAAATTGATATCTAGACAGTCACCTAGCCTTAGCAACAGCTTCCAAGAGCGTTTTGGTGCCAGCAGCTGACGCTGTTGTCACAGCAGGCATAGCGCCAGGTCGCATGAATCCATCTTCTTCATTGCAAAGGGCCTTTTGAAGTTCTGGGTCCACATTGGTCTTTGCATGGAGTACCGTACTCTCAGAAACGACATCCTTGTGGGTGATCTTCTTAGGGGCTGGCATGTAGTACCAAGCTTCCTTAAGCCAGTGGAGAGGAATTGTCAAACCACGAAATCAATTGTGGAAAAATTTTGTTAATTTAAGAAGAACAAACAAACTGTTGTAAAGTCATCAAGTTTCATCCTCATCATCCTCAAAGTCATCCGAGGGGTACCATAGACCTGCTGCTTTTCTGGCATCTATGATGGCCTTCGCTTTGGTTTCGCTGTGTTTTTTTTTAATTTCTTTGCCTTGCTGGGCAACCCACCCCCGCTTCGATTCGGTATGCTGGGCATGCAACCTCTCCACGGCAAGAGTTACCTTGTCCCAATCCTTCCCCATGTCCATCCACATGTTGAAGCAGTCAAGTTTGTTTTGGGTATAGTACTCATGTACCTTGAACCGTCCCTTGCTTCGGCAGAAAGAGTCCCACTCCTTCTTATTGGTCGTGCCTGGTTTGACTGTGGGATATTGAATCAAAAAGCTACATGAACCCCAACTCCATTATAGTTTTGCATATGGGTGGAAACCAAACTGTTGCTAGTGTGTTACTAGGTGCTGTTGCGCACGGGAACCAGAGCCGTTTCTGCTGTTGCCTTTGTAACTGCTACAAGGGCATGCTGCGGGGCTGCCTCATCTTCTTTTCCCTCCTTGGCTTCCGCCTCCTTGCCGCCTTCCTCCTTTCCTTCCTCTTCTGCTTCACTGCTTTGGTCATTTTCCTCCTCTTCTTCTTCCTCCTCATCGTCATCTCCCTCTGCGTCCTCACCGTCATCTTCGTCCTCCTCGTCCGACGCGTCTTCACTCTCGTCTTCCTCCTTGTCGCCAGCTCCGGCTTCTCCTTCTTCTTCTTTGCTTTCTGGGCTTTCTTCATCATACTTCTCTTCCTCTGATGATGGATCTGATGCCGCTTCTTGGCTGGGACTTTCGGCTTCACTGCCGCTATCATTCTCTTCCATCAAGGATGTCATTTCAGCCACTTTGGCCACTGCAGTGCTTGTGCTGGGTAGAGACAGTGCTGGGGAAACCGATCTTCTCTTCTTCTTCTTGTCATCGGGCTCCGGGGCATTCGGTGAAGGCACCCGCTTCTTGGTCTCTGGTGTCTCAAACACCTGCCCAGCTTTCTTGCACACCACGGGAACGAAGACGATGGGTTTCTCTGCCGTCTTCTTCTCACTCGTCTCACTTTTCTCAGCCGTCTTTCTCTCCTTCTTTGCTTTCTTGGGCGATCTGCCCCTCTCACCTTCCTTCTCCTTCTTCTCTTTCTTGGTCTTCATGACCTTTTTGTCATCCTTCTCCTTTTCCTTCCTTTCCTCCTTCTTGTCTTTTTTCACCGTCTCGTCTGCCATCTCCTTTTTCCCTACCTTGACCTTCTCCAGTGCCTTCTGATTTGCTTTCACTTTCTCATGGGTCAAAGTCTTTCCTTCTACTACATTCTTCTTCTCAATCTTCTTCTCCTCTTGCTGTTTTTTTTGTTTGCCTCATGAAGGCTCTTGAGATCGGCAATAAACTTTGCTTTCTCGGCTTCCTTCGCTTTCTCAGCTTCCTTCTTTGCTTTCTCAGCTTCCCTCTTCAAGCTCTCCTGCACCTTGCTCTTGCCTGCTGGTCCTTGCTCAACCTTTGCCTTCTCTTTGCCTTTGGTAGCTTTCGCGTCTTTCTTGGTAGTCTTTTCCTTCAGAACAGCCTTGGCTGATGATGAACTCCGCGAGGTTTTGTCCTTCTTCCTTTCTTCTTTAGGGGAACTCTTTCCACGAACCCGCTTCGAGGGCCCATTAGCCATGGGCCAAAGCGCAGCTCAAAGGTCAAAAGTTTTAGTCAAAAGGTGAAACACCCCCTTTTGGAGAACTTGGACAAAAAAGTGCCCTGCGTAATTCCAAAGTGACAAAAACAATTTCCAAATATCATCTTTGTTTCTGGATGGTTTTTTGGAAATCCTACAAGACGCACTGATTCGCAGCTAATCGCATAAATTTCTCTCCAGGACGCATAAATCTTTTTTCTGATTTCAGATCACAAAATGAAAGTTTGAAAACAGAAAATATCATTTGGGTATCACCATGAACTCAGATGGTTCTATTCGCATCAATTTCCCGATGCAACCATGGAGTGCAGAACCCGTGCAGCAGGAGCCCACCCGCAAACATGGAAGTGTGACCTGCACATCCTTGAAGCTTCCTCTTCAAGACCAGGCGTGGCATCCACTCTCCTTCCGCCGAAGTGTGGTCAAAGTCAAAATCTTGGGAACCATATACACATAGGAGGATGGGAATTTCTGCTTGCAGACAATACTTTCTCTCTGGCGTACTAAACAGGGCTACACTGTAGCCCGGTCTGTTTTCCTCCCCTTATCCTTCTCTGCATATGCGCCCCTCTGCCCACGCGTTCGCTACGCCAAATGCATGTGCGCGAAACCTGCTCAACCAACAAACCTTGTTTCAAACAATCACCTGTGATTTTTAAAATTTTTGATTTTTCGATGTCACAACCACAAAGACTCGAAAAACAACTCTGACTAAACTGTCCTGTTTGTCAATCTTCTTTGTTTGGTTTATTTCTGAATCCGATCAGTAAACCAA
>Ga0126342_10013961_pt1 | contig 14199 bp, 9 predicted proteins | sample Cyp1metagenome_FD_92528 | JGI IMG/M metagenome (GOLD analysis project Ga0126342, IMG submission 92528) | Coral microbial communities from Lord Howe Island, Old Settlement Bay, Australia - Cyphastrea 1 metagenome | ecosystem: Host-associated > Invertebrates > Cnidaria > Coral ...
AGGACAAGCCTCCGACAGATGGCCACAGACGTCCGGAAAGTTGCCAAAAGCGCCGGCAAGGGCGCTGCGGAGCGTTTGAAGGCAGGCTACTGCCTAACGTCGCTTTCTGAAGCCACTAGAAAAGTTCTGAGCCAGTGTCAAGCCAAGCGGCTGCCTAACGTTGCTTCGTGCTTAACGCCAATTTTCCTCGGGCGCGCTCCCCCTGCAGATGGCTGGGGTCGGCGGATATATATACATATACACACACATATATATAATATGATATGATTCATACTGCCATTCATGAATCGATCCTATTTTTGATATTTTGCCTGTGTTGAGGGGGAATGACCCTCTTTCGCTGAGCGATATGTTTATTTTTCACGATTGGATTTATGGTTCGTTCTAAACCTTACTAATTGGAGTTCCCAAGGGAACAAAAGAGTTCTTAAATGTTCTTAAACCTGGATTTATGATGCTATGGAATGGTATGGATTCGCCAACGTGAGTGTGTTTATGGATTCATTCCACCAAACTACATACAACACATTAAAACACATATTGTTACCATCTGGTTATGACTAACATAGCCACGGAAAATCACCATCTATAATAGGTAAAGCATCTATTTCTATGGGCCATCGAAAAACCATGGCTATGTTAGTCATAACCAGAGGGTATCTGAAAAAAAACACATAACTTCGAAGCCCTGGGCACGGCGGATGAGGGAGGTCATCCCGAGGTAACAAAATTCAGGGATAAAAAACAGGTGCCCCCTCCGCCCCATCAAATGGTAGGTTTTTTTCTGATTTAGGTATGGATAAAAATACCTATTAATACCATTTTTAGGGGGATGAACATCCATAAAAACCAGCTATTTTGATGTGAACTACAGGGGTACTATTGGTTTTGACCCACATCCATTTTTGTGAAAGGTTTTTGACTGGACTAAGCTATAACAAAAACCGGGGTTGAACCGATGAAGACACGGACATCTCACCAACAAAGATTGACTTTTGTTTTAAACATAGTGGAACATGGTTTAACCAACTGGGAAGTTTCTTTAAACCAACAAGTTAGAAGGGATTTGATATAGCATATTCTGGAAGTCGGCCGACCAACTGGCATGGTCCGACCCAATAACCCGGGTTTCATCAAATGGTAGACTTGACATGTCCCCGGTTTTCCCATTTTTTATATCCTGTTTGGTGGTTTGAAACATTTTTTATTTTCCATAATATATATGGGATAATCCTTCCCATTGACTAATATTTTTCAGATGGGTTGAAACCACCAACCAGATTGGGATTAGATATATAACAAGTAATCACTAGTAACAATCATCCCATTCCCCCATTCCCATCCATTCCCTGCTAAGCACCAGTATATCTTTTTATGGAATACCATCTGGTAAACTAACATAGCTATTGAAAATCACCATAGAAATAGTGGATTTACCCATTAAAAATAGTGATTTTCCATAGCTATGTCAGTTTACCAGAGGGTAAGTGCCATGAAATCCCATTAAATCACATTAACCCCCCCTTTTCCTATGGTTTAATTCACTTTTTATGGGGACTTACGATGACCCAGCGGCCACGTCTTGCTGACGTCTTCAGGATCCGGCCATCGAAGTCGCGGACGAGCGCACTCGGCGCATCCACCGTTCGAGGTGCCGAGTGATCTGCCGAGATTTCAGGGGCCCGAGTTAAGGCAATTTTTCTACGGAAAATCACTGTGGATCAGGGTACATGATATCTATGGATATATATATATATATATGTGACAGGATTTTTTTAACCCTGGGTAATTTTCGTTATGTAAGAGTTTTATTCCATATTTTACCCTCTAAACTGTTACATAACTATGGAAAATCACCATTTTTACGAGGTAGATCAACCATTTCTATGGCCATTATTACTAGGTAGATCAACTAGAAATAAATTAAATGGCCATGGCTTCAATAGCTAATGATGTAACAGTTACCAGAGGGTAACTTGGAGGATGACGATTATAACCCATTTATAACTGGGATAAGCCTTGTTGGAGGACTTACCCTCTGGTAATTTCTTACAGTTTGCTAACTGGAAAATGGCCCAGTCGAAATAGTGAGTTTTCCCACTAGAGATGGTGATTTTCCAGTTCGTTATGTAACAGTTTACCAGAGGGTAAGTGCCATTAAATCCCATTAAATCCCATTAAATCCAATTAAATCCCATTAAATCCCATTAAATCCCATTAAATCCCGTTAAATCCCATTAAATCCCATTAAATCCCATTAAATTACCATTTTCCTATGGGTTTTCCCATGGTTTAGGCCGGGTACAAAAATCAGGGTGTTAGCAACCAGTTGCTGGGCGTTGGATGACTCACCATTGAACCGGAAAACCCAACAAAGCCTATTTATAGCCTAAGGCGTCAAATATATCGCTGCGAAAAAAGGAACTGTGTTTTCTGACCAAGTATATATATACATGGGTATGGATAAAAATACCTATTAATAGCATTTTTAGGGGGATGAACATCCATAAAAACCAGCTATTTTGATGTGAACTACAGGGGTACAAGGTTTTGACACACTGCCATATATATATTCTCTGATTGTGTTACTTGGAATGGGCGAACAACTGGGGTTTTGTTAAACAAAGCATGAACAGCTTCAAAAAGGGCAATGATATGTGCCATGGTCAAGCTACATGGGTGAAAATTTCCATGGGAAAATGGTCATCCCTCTATGAATTCATAGGGGATCCTTTAAAGATATGTTGGTTGTGGGTAAATCAAACAACGTTTTGGGCACATCAAATCCCAATTTTGCTCTAGATGTACCATATATATATATATAGGCGTGAAAACATGCCCCGAATTTTTTGCCCGTTGTTCATGGGGTTTTCAGCATTATATTCAGGGATTTGTTCAGGGGGTTCGAAAGCTTTTCCCTTCTGTTTGGTGGTTTGGAACATTTTTTTTCCATATATTGGGAAGAATCATCCCAACTGACGACCTCATATTTTTCAGAGGGGTGGCTCAACCACCAACCAGTTAGGGTTTTCCCTGAAAAATGGCAGCGGCTCCCAATCTTTCTTCGGCTGCAGGCTGAGTCCTTTTCATCCAGGCGCATTAATGTGGGTTGTCACCCAAATCCGCTGAAGGAAACGAATGGAACATGATATTCAATGACCATGAATGTGGGTAATTTATAGTGATTTATGGTAATCTACAGTGATTTAATGGTAGATCTACTGGTTGGTGGTTTGGAACATGCATGGATTATGACTTTCCATTCAGTTGGGAATAATCATCCCAATTTTTCCATATAATATATGATTACCCTCTGGTTATTTAACATAGCCATGGTATAGATGGCCCATTTATAGATGCTTTACCTATTAAAAATGGTGATGTATAACCAGATGGTACCATTAATGTGGGTAAAACAATGTCATAAACCACCCATGACTGGAAATGGTAAACATAGCACTTATAATAATGGTGATGACTGGGCTGACTGGGGGATGGTTTATAATTATCATGGGTGTCTATGCATTATTTGGGGGTACCATATTTTCAGACAAACCCAGGGAATTCTATACATTACATGGATTTACATGTTTTTTTTTTTTATTAATCCTATTACCATGGGTTTCGTTTTAAACACGTGCATGTTTGTTTTTCTCGACATTTTTTGGTGTTACTATACATTGAAAATCCATCCAAATGGATCGTTTTTATGAGGAACTGTGCGCGGTGTGTATTTCTGCTGTGATGTTGAATTCCGCATCATTATTATGAATATATATATATATATATCTATTTATAAACATCTTTGACATGTATATCGTAGACATGTATGCACGCATCATTCTTATGATTGTATATAGATCTATTTATAAACATCTTTTTCACATGTATATAAACATGTATTCAGTATATTATACACATACAAGTGCCACATCGATATGTTATGTATCCGACTTGGATACGCATCAAATTGCATAGTAAATGACAACTTTACCAAACACGGTTGTTTCCAATGGGACAATTTGTTATCGGCCATGCCGTTTGGTTGCATCATTTTTTGATGTTTATGACAACTACATGTCAGTAAATAAGCATAGACATGCAAAACCCACTAGAGATGTAGATCATTCGCCTTGAGAAAACCCATGGGTTTTCCATTTTTTTGGTATGTTTGGAGGGTCGGCTTCCAAAAACATTCCCCTTTAAATTTCATTCAAATCTTCTCCGATTTTTCCAAACAAAGATAAGTCAATCATGGCATGGACATTTTTTTTTGGATCCTCTGCCAGCTAGTTTTGCTAGTTTTCTTAAAACTTGAAACCACTCCATTGATGATCAAACTTGTTCATACCCAATTTGTGTAAGTTAAATCACAATTCGTGTGGGTCACCCTCTATAGCGAACCAACATAGATACAGAACAACGCCCATGGTTCGGATCCCCTAGAAACGATCGAACAAATCCTGGTGAAATTTTATATGTATCTGCTAATTTCCTGCAGGAGTTGGTAATGTCAGCGAATGAGGATTGAAGCACAAATTACAAACGGTTACATTTTATTGCTGGTCATAGACCCACAGGATCCACAAGTTTATGGTGGATTTCTATTGCAGCAACCTTCAAAAAGATAGAGAAGTAATTTGTCATCGTTCAATAAGTAGGCATTTACTTTCGTTGCTACAAGAGAAACTACCCACATATCAAATGTTTGGTTGAGTAGCGACATTGATTTTACATCCCAACTGTCCCTATGATTGGTGGTTCTAATCTTATTATATTCCATAATCCCATTAAACAATCATTAAGCAACCATTAAACACCATTAAACAACCATTAATCACCATTAAACTCCATTAAACACCATTAAACACCCATTAAACACCATTAAATTAAACTCCATGAAACACCATTAAACAACCATTAAACTCCATTAAACACAATTAAACAACCATTAAACAACCATTAAACACCATTAAACTCCATTAAACACCATTAAACTCCATTAAACACCATTAAACACCATTAACCTCCATTAAACACCATTGAACAACCATTAAACACCATTAAACTCCATTAAACACAATTAAACAACCATTAAACACCATTAAAAACCAATTAAACACCATTAAACTCCATTAAACACCATTAAGCAACGATTAAACACCATTAAACAACCATTAAACACCATTAAACTCCATTAAACACCATTAAACAACCATTAAACACCATTAAACTCCATTAAACACCATTAAACAACCATTAAACACCATTAAACAACCATTAAACAACCATTACACATGATTAAACTACCATTAAACAGCCATTAAACACAATTAAACTCCATTAAACACCATTAAACAACCATTAAACAACCATTAAACATGATTCAACAACCATTAAACAACCATTAAACTCCATTAAACACCATTGAACCCCATTAAACACCATTAAACAACCATTAAACATGATTAAACAACCATTAAACAACCATTAAACACCATTAAACACCATTAAACAACCATTAAACAGCCATTAAACACCATTAAACAACCATTAAACATGATTAAACAACCATTAAGCAGCCATTAAGCACCATTAAACACCATTGAACTCCATTAAACACCATTAAACAACCATTAAACAACCATTAAACTCCATTAAACACAATTAAACAACCATTAAACACCATTAAAAAACAATTAAACACAATTAAACAACCATTAAACACCATTAAAAAACAATTAAACACCATTAAGCAACCATTAAACTCCATTAAACACCATTGAACTCCATTAAACAACCATTAAACAACCATTAAACAACCATTAAACAACCATTAAACAACCATTAAACATGATTAAACAACCATTAAACAACCATTAAACATGATTAAACAACCATTAAACAGCCATTAAACACCATGAAACAACCATTAAACAACCGTTAAACAGCCATTAAACAACCATTAAACATGATTAAACAACCATTAAACAACCATTAAACAACCATTAAACATGATTAAACAACCATTAAACTCCATTAAACACAATTAAACAACCATTAAACATGATTAAACAACCATTAAACAACCATTAAACTCCTTCAATTTGCGCAGGTTGTTGCGCTTGGAGCAGCAGCGTGCTGTGGATCTGCAACAGCTGCGTGAGGACACAACGGGGTTTACGGTAATGTTTGAATGGTGATTATGACACATAGATACACATAGTACATATGTGTGTATAGTGTGTATAGATGTGTATAGTGTGTATGATATATATATATATATAGGCTCATACATCTAACTATAATGAACACCAAGAATGAGTGGCCGCGTTCGACAGCACTGTTGGTTGATGAGTAGGTTAGCGAAGTGAACAGCCAAGTGGATGCGGTTTTGTTGAGAGATAGGTTACCGAGTCACCGAGTAACCAATGGCTTTTGAAGCAGAGTATTCTTCGAAATGGGGGATCCCCAAGTCACCATGGCTTTCAAAGTGTTGCAACCTTTGAACGGTCCATTTTTGAAGAGACTACACTGAATACAAAAGCCATGGTGAAAACTTCGTGGATGAATTCATTTTTCATTCCAAATTCCTCCAAGGAGGCCTCAGAAAACAGTTCCCATAGCCAAAAAGCGATCTTTTGATCAACATCAGTAGTTCGGTTGGTTGTATCCTGGGTTGGCCAAATTATCATAATATATATATATGGGTTATACCATGGGGACATGAGTGGGATATAATTGACCAGCAATGTGATGTTTGGGTGTTTGAATATGGGTCGCTCCCTTGATTTACCCTCTGGTAAACTGACAGTTCGCGAACTGGAAAATCACGATTTTCAGTTCGGTAAATCAACGAACTCAATCGGCAATTTTCGATAGCAAACTGTGAGTTTACCAGAGGGTACGGCTACTGTCTAAATTACCCTCTGGTAATTTAACATAGCTATTGAAAATGGCCATTTATAGTGAGTTTTCCCATTAAAAATGGTGATTTTCCATAGTTATGTTAAATTACCAGAGGGTACTGTATAAATTATGGAACATGATAAATCGATCCCTCAGGATTTCATGGGTATCATTGATAAAACACCGGAAATACTGCGCTCGTTGTTTTTTTGTGGACCATTCCATTGCCGTTGTAAGACCTAAAAACATGGCTGGAAAATCTATGATCTGTTGGTTTATAAGTGGCTTAACAATGGTTTATGGTAGATATAACTATAGTTAATGGGGATCTATGATCTCTGGATGATTTTTTAATTTGAATAGTTCTAAATGTCCATTTCGTTCGGGAATTGGCCAGCTAGCCATGTTTGATGATTTTGATGACACTGGAGGGTACCCATTTTTGCCACCAACCGGCTACACTAGTCTGTGAAGGGCGAGGCAACTGGAGTGAGGCCTTTTTGCCTCAAAAAACATGTTGATTTTTCACCCACAGGATCCGTAGAGACCCAATTTGTACAAGTTATTTCCATTTGCCACCAGGCCGACCCCCGGCGAAACTTCAGATTTTCATATATTTTTCACCTTTGAGCACTGTGTTTTTTACATAACAATGTTGCCACCCTAGTTTCTTTGAGACACTTCGCCTGGTCTTGCAGACAAATTCCGCGAAAATTAGTGACCATTTTTTGTCCAAAGAACCGTCAGCATTCAGGTCCCTTCAGCTGACTAGAATGGGTATTAATAACATGGTATAACAACGAGTATAGCCATGATTTACTTCAAAAACATGGCTGACCGATCTCAACTTCAAAAATTTTTGCGAGCTCAAAGCGAGCTTTGCTGGCGCTGTTTTCAGGAGTTGAAAAAGCAGATTTTGGAGGATCTGAAGCCGGAACTCCAGGCGTCCATCTGAGTGGAAGTGGAGCCAGTGATTTTTTTGGTGGTGTTTAGCTGACCTCCCCCAGCCATCATTTTTATGGCTATGCCCCCAGTCATGGTTGGTTTATGGCAGGCTTTCCCAGGCTTTCCCAGGTTTTTTTTTGGATCGGGGAGTTTCAAACGTGCCAATGATGATCCAGGCGATGTCCAACTCAAAAGTGTCGTAGGGGCCCTGGATTCGCAGCCATACGGCTCCTATCTTGCCCTTTTCCTCACCGCCGGGTTCTTATGCCATGGCTGCCATGGGGACCCTATTTACCTTCCTTATTTTCGCCACCTCTTCGCTAGCAACCAGCCAAAGTTGCATGGCAGATTTGGATCACCTTTCTGCGACTGTGATGGCGAGCAGTGCTGAACCGAGCGTTCAGTGGTTAATAAGTGGCCATGTACATCACATTGGCTGAACACCCTGATAATGTATATACAAGTATATATATATACATAATTAGTTATGATTATACATGAACATTCTATTTCGTTATAAGTTCTATATTTTATTTTGATATTATTGTTATTATATTTCTTACCAATTATTATCACAGTCATTATTATTACTATATGCAAACATGTGGATGAAAACTTACAAACTTACACTAGTAATTATCATTAGTATCATTAGTATCATTATTATCATTATTATCATTATAATCACTTATTGTTAATAATTTCATATTAGTTACTAGTATGATTACTATTATCATTATTTATTTATGAACAAATATTATACATCCCAACTAAACATGATATACAACTATTTTCATTAAATATTGTTTTACTATTATATCACTATGATATCACTATGATATAACATGATATATTACTATTATACATCCCAATATTATCTTCACAAGTCATTTTCTTCTGTGGATGTATCCCAGTTCGGGATACATTCAGCCGAAAAACACGTTGACAAAAAAACATACCCACCAGACTGGATTGCCCGGCTGAGCTTTGATTGACGTTGACAGCAAAAAGGACGTGTTTTTGATCACGGTAAGTTGGGATAGACCGTTTAAGTTGGGATATAGCTGTTATACTTCTACAACTATCTCTAACATTATACAACTGGATACAGTATAACTTTTAAGTTGGGATATAACTTTTATACTTCTACAACTATGGTTATGTACCCACAAAGGTAGAACCGCAGCCTCAAGTACTGCCTGTTTTTGCAGCACCCACAAGATTGAACTGATGCAGTGATGCAGTGTGGAAATCGGCTGCCGTGTCTTGGGGTCGCCATTGAAACATCTTGAAACCAGTTGTGGTTCTTTTTCAGGGTATAAACCATGGTTACAACATGTTATAACCTAGTTGAGACAGAACCCCCATTAACAGGCGCGTTTTACACCCACGAAGAGGAACTGCACCCCCATATAAGGTGGGTCCAGTTAGAAGTTGGTGGAAATAAACCCGGCAAAGGACCAGAAACCCCAGTTATAAATAGGATAAGTAGAGTTAATCCATGTTAATCCACTTATTTCACTGGGGTTTTTTATAACCCACAAACATTACTTGGTGGGATGATCCACCAGTCGTAGTCAACCTAGCTGCCCTAGTTGTACCGAGGCCAGAGCTCTTGCCTCGTACAGACGCGTTTCGATTCGTCCAAGGGGGCTTCGCCGGACGGCCTTGGATCTGACGAGCAAAACGACGCGGACGTGGATGACGTGAGCGGATTTTCCACAGAGCAGCAGCAGTGTGTCTTGGAGACGGATATGATGGGATGAGACATGTATAATTTGTATAATATCATGGTAATATTGGTGATAATCTTATGATAGTAAACAATAGTGATATAATATTGGTGTATTATATAACATGTATGATCTTATGCTGGGAATATGCTGTGGGACATCACCGGCACGCAAGGTGGTGTCCAAGTTCATTAACTAATTTAGTAGGTCAAGGACGAAGTTTAGGGTACAAAGGTGCCAGGTGCAAGCTTACTCCTGACATACAACATTCTAGCGAGAGAACATTCCAAGGTTGAAAACCCACCCAGAGGATTTGGTTGTGGCACGCAAGCTGTTAAACACGAGTCACTAGTAAATTTGGCTGGTTTGAAAACTCGAAAATCCCTATATCTTTCATTCATAACATTTCATAACAATACACTGGGGATGACAAATATATAACTTATAACCATGAATGGTAAAATGGTTATCCCATTCCATACCATTTCAAAAAAAGCAATGCACAAGAAAAAATCATGTCATGTCACCATTTTCAGTGATTCTTTCAGATTTTCCCATTTCACAATAATGGTTAATAATGAAGGTTAACATCAACCATTATTATATAACCATAAATATAACCATTATTATATAACCATTATATAACCATTTATATAACCATTCTATAACCATTATATAACCATTATATAACCATTATATAACCATTATATAACCATTATATAACCATTGTATAAAAATTATATAACCATTATATAACCATTTATAAAACCATTATATAACCATTGTATAACAATTATATAACCATTATATAACCATTGTATAACCATTATGCAACCATTATATAACCATTTCTGAAACCATTTCTGAAAGCATTTCTGATCATCTCCCCCAAAAAGATGGAAATCTCCTGCAGATCAAAAATTGATGCGTGAGGCCATGATCGCTTCCCATCAGCCGATTTTTTCGAAGCCCTTCTGAAATTTGCCATGTTTGAATTGAAGATCTTCCCATTTCGCCATGATAGTGATTTCCAAAACCATCTACAACACTATTAAACAATCTAGACTGATATTAAACAATCTAAAATCATATTAAACAATCTAAACGCATCTAAAGTCATATGCAACAATCTAAATCCATCCAGTACACCTATCTAGATCCCCCCCATCTCAAAACCAGTTGTTTCCAAAAACGGCCATGGAACATCCACGAACTAAATGGCTGTTTAATAGCGAGGAACATCATAGGGATTCCCCATTGCGTTTAATGACACTGGAGGTCAACGTCATCATCAAATCATCATAAATCATTCATTTCTTGAAGAAAACACATATATAGTGAAGAATGATCATATGAACATCATCATTTGAAAAAACACATCAACAAACATCAACATGATCATCATTTTTTTTCAGAATCTATCATTCTTCATCATCCACAGTGACCAGGGGCCCAGGGGCCCACTGGGCCCACGCTTCGGAGGCATTGCGAGCTACGTCGAGGAGGTTCAGGCGCTGCTGCCCCGGTACCACTTGCAGAGCCGCCGCTTCGGTGGTATCTCCAAGGCTACCAAGGCGAAGGCAGCGCCGGTGCTGGGCGCCGGCTTCGGTGCCATGGCGCAGTGGGAGGAGGGGGGGAAAAACCATGAGGAACGATGAGGAATCAACGGCTGAAACGGAGAGTTTGTGGCTGGTGATCTCGGTGTAGCGGTTTTGTGCAACCATCACCATTGTGTTGGTGGTTGAATGGTGCGTCCTAGCAAGATGCTTATTGAGGAGATATACTGAAGCCTTTTTGGATCACCATTCAGCTGGTTGAAAGGTGGATTTCCAGGCTAAACGGGTTTTGGACCTCACCCATGGCTGCCATCACTTTTTTGCGGCCACAAGCCCGGATTCATGAAGCCTGGTTGAGCAGCCCAGGGGTTTACTGATCGATAGATGGGAGATATTCCGTCGCCATGTTACCGGAGAGGAATCATCCAATTTTTGCCTACTTGGCAGTTGAGGTTATTGATGGGACTGTATAAGGATGGTTTATAATACCCGAAGGTTGGGATTAAACCCCTACAACTATTGTGACATATCCGTTTCTGACATGTTTTCCACCCCAACTGCATTCCCAAGTCTGCCAATGACAAAGACATCAATCAAATCCCTATCTTCGCTCCATACCAAAGCATGAATATGTTGATCATATTGAATTCACCAACTCATTGGAAATCGGATATTCAACTTGGTGTAACCCATGTCTAACTTGACCCCTTCCCCCTTGCAAGGAGCCCTGCCCTTGATTTCGATGTCCAAAAAATGGCCATAAAAAAATCATCCGAAAACACCATGTCCCAGGATTTTTCTGTATGTTCATCAGGATTTCTTGGGACCTGCGACGATTTAACGATGGTGTTTCGTTACGTGGCCCAGGTAGCACCGCCACGCGCTCCTTAGCTGTCTTCGGGCGTCAACTGGGCCTCAAGGCGCTGCGATATGCTGCGATGTGGGTGAATACCCGGCCTGGTTTGTACATGACCAAAAAACTATGGAAAGATCCACCATTTTTAATAGGTAAATCATCTATAAATGGGCTATAATAGGTAAAAACTATGGAAAATCACTATTTTATAGCTGGGAACATCTACTATTTCTATGGTCATGTTCAATAGCTATGTGAAAAACTTACTGGTGCGTTTTGCGTAGGGAATGGATGGGTTGCTGGGGGTTGCTGGGATTATAATAGTGGATCATTCCCGAAAATTCCCTACTAAGCACCAGTAAGATAAATGGGTGGTTGATAGGGCGAAACAGGCGGGATTTTCATGGTGATTTTTATGGCGATGATTGGACAATCCGTATAAGTGTGGTGAAACAACCACAAACATGACCGAGGCGCACCTCCTTCCATGCTTTCATTCCCATATTGCCCCGAGAATTATGGTATTTTCATATATATATATATATATATTTCTACAATATTCCATAAATCCATGTAAAATCAATATACATTGCAATTTCCCCCATATTTGCATATATTTCATTATATTTCCCAATTATCCCAGTTAGGGCCATGTGAAATAAACACCACCTCGTCTTGACATCGAACCATGTCCTCACAATTTTTCTGGGAAAAAAAATAACATTTTTGATGCTAACCCCCCATTGTTGTTGGCTTCTTCCAGTGCTTAGTCATTACATAGATTCATTAGATTTTCTCAATACATATCATTATCATACTCCCATCACATCCCACAAGACGTTTGTTGATGATATGCCCATCATCTCCAGTTTCTGATGGTTATATTCCCGTTATATCCCCAGAGGATAAATCATATTCCCTTAGGTTGGTATCTGAAAATAATATCCTCTGGTAAACTAACATAGCTATGGAAAATCAACATTTTTAATGTGTAATTCAGCTATTTCTATGGCAATTTTCAATAGCTAAATTACCAGATATATCATATTCCCAGTATGGATCTATTAAACATGTTGATTTTCATATATATAGATTACAATAGTATTAATAGGGGAATGGACAATTACCATTCCCCTTGGAATATCTATAATACCCTCTGGTGAACTAACATTTTGCTATGGAAAATCATCATTTTCTAGCTGGGAAAATCCACTATTTCTATAGCCATTTTCCATTGCAAAATGTTAGTTCACCAGAGGGTAGTCTTAAAATGACTGCCTGGATGATTTTCCCCTTTTTTCGATGACCATCTTCCAATTGGATCCCTCGGATCAAAAAACCCGGATCCATGGGATCCGATGACCCCCGTGGTACAAAACGCCCCCGTTGTTCCCGAGAAAAGATTCCCATGATATTTTTCAGAGGGGTGGCTCAACCACCAACCAGCATGATATTTTCCATGATGTCCCCTCTTTTATTGAGATATCCAACAAGATATCACTTGCTCATCTCCTCGATTTGCTCGATTTGAACTCCATCATTTAAGATGCTGTGGTATTTAAGAACCATCCCCAATATGGGAGTTTCCAATTTTCCGAAAAACATCGGATGGAGATTTTTCAGGCTTTTTCCCCAATCGATTTTCGGCGATGTTCGTGATTTTCCCCATCTTCCGATGGAACCCTTGTGATTTTTGAGAAAAAAAATCGAGGATTTCCGGAAAAAAAGGAAACACCATCTGAATTTCCACCAGATGTTTCACCCAAATTTTCAGGTTTTCCCAATCTGAGGCGATTTTTTCACCAAAGTTTCCCCTTCGAGAAAACCACCGGGGTTCCCCTGGGGTTTACCCGGCGAGGTGCATCACTTTGATCCTCTAGATTCGCCCAAGTGGTCCGACCTCGACCTCCGGCTGTCGCTGGGTTCAACCGAAGGGGCGACGACAAGAGGAACGTCCATGGGAAATGGTTGGTTCACCTTGGAGAAAAAGGGGGAAACGAGATGAAACTCTATGTTTATATTCGGTATATGTATACAGTATATGTATATATGTATATATGTATATATATATATGTATATATGTATATATATATATATGTATATATGTATATATGTATATATGTATATATGTATATATGTATATATGTATATATGTATATATGTATATATGTATATATGTATATATGTATATATGTATATA
>Ga0126342_10013962_pt1 | contig 14198 bp, 13 predicted proteins | sample Cyp1metagenome_FD_92528 | JGI IMG/M metagenome (GOLD analysis project Ga0126342, IMG submission 92528) | Coral microbial communities from Lord Howe Island, Old Settlement Bay, Australia - Cyphastrea 1 metagenome | ecosystem: Host-associated > Invertebrates > Cnidaria > Coral ...
CTAAAATTTCTTTGTTTCCTACATTCCTTTCTTCTGTATATAGCGTTCTGTTGTTTTGTTTCAGGTTGTTTGTTATTTGTTCTGAAAACTCATTCATTCTTATGTTGTTTTCTTTGTTCAGCAATTCTTCCACATTTCCATCTATGTTTTTGATTAAAGTATTAAATTTTCTTCTTCCAATTACTCTTCCTACATTACCAAGAGTTCCTATCATTATATTATTATTGATAAATTAAAATCTAAATTAAGAATATAATAATGATGAGCAATAAATTAACTTACAAAAAGCTGTATGTGAATTCAAAATTTGGGTTTGTCTGAAAATGTTGTGTACCCCATTGTACCCAATGGTTTTGCTGATCATTATCCCTATGAAAAATGGCTATTTCATTGGGAATTTACCCTATTTTCAGACAAACAGATTATAATCTATATGGCTATAATTGGCAATATACCCTTTTTTCCATATGAAAATATCATTATCCCTATTTTTATTGGGTTTTAATAATCACAAACCCAATTTAGACTTCGAAAAACCCCAATCAAAAAAGGCCCTACCGAACTTCGCGTGGCGAAACGGAATCCGATGTCCGATGTTTCAGGACCTTCGTGAGAATCTGCCAGATCTCCAGTAGCTGCGCTTCTTCCTCGTGGCTCCAGGCCTGATTAACCCAGGTTGCGATGTGGTGAAATCAAGCTGGTAATTAACTATACACCGTGCTATTAAATAATAAATATAATATATATATATATATAACATATAATATATATATAATTATATATAATAGTGTATATGATGTATCACTTGTATATCATATACAAAAATGTGCACATGCACGTTGTGTCTTCACTATGTGTTGATCTTGCTCTATTAACCTTGCATGCATGTATCAGATAATAGCAAGAACAGAAGCCTTTTCAACCTGACATAGTGGATCTCGATACAGCATTCACTTGTGTCTGGGGTCGACCAGCTTTGCTTACAACGGTTGCATGCAGAAAAAGGGAATATATATATATATACATACGTATGAATACAAGTTGAATCTTGCAGGAAACAAAAGTGTTTTGCTCATCTGATCAACTATTCCTTGATCTTCCATGCTGGCTTTCTGGACGCTGGGTTTCACCATGTTTCACCTGAAGATTCTCAACATTTCTCGAGATTCTCGAGTCGCCTCTGCGTGGCGACTTTCTCGCAAGTCTCCCAAGCGTGGGATCCATTCCAACATCCTCAAGCTGGACGCGTACTGTACGGCCAGTGTGCCATGTGCCACATGTAGAAGTGGGTAAAATCTGGTAATTTCGCATAGCTATGGAAAGATCCTCCATCAAAATAATAGGTAAATCAACTATAAATGGGCCATTTTCCATAGCTATGTTAAATTACCAGAGGGTAACCACAGTTGGATCAAGAAAGATTGACTCTGGTGGCTGACATTGTTGACATGAGTACGCGAATCCAATCAATATCAATCACACAAACTGATGCCAAGCTTCATCACCGCATTTTTCAACCTTCGATGTCCCGACCAGTACCGATTGAAGTAGTTCCTGGTTGCAATGATCAACGTTCAAATATGTTCAAATCTTGGCTGGAAGGGCGTGAAACAAATGGAGTTTGTTGGAACACAGCTATCCACCTACTTGCAGCGGTTTGAGACAGGCGGAGTTCAAACATGTTCAAACAGTTTTCTGTTGAAGCAAGGCATCGCCTTCAGAAACGATCACGTTTCAGCGGACCAAGAAACAACGTCACCAAAAGCACGTGCAGCACGTGTCATATCCTTCTCAGATCTAACATCTAACTACCTCTGTGAATCTCTCCTGGAAATACGACCAAAATTCTGAGCCGTGACACAACTAAAGCAACTAAAGTGATGTAGTTTCTTTATTGCAATGGTCTCAACATGTCTCAACCATCGCTTCACTCATTCTCACTTTCCGTCGCATCTCCGTTTACCGGCGCTTACGTTGGAAGCGCTACCGGACTACCGGGCGCCTAGTCAACAACAAGTCGTCGGGGAAGCTCAACGGCTGCTTCTTGTAGAGCTGGAAATGTTTCGCCTGTGGCGCTTGCCACCTTTGAAATGGGTGACCAGAAGTGACCAGTCTGTCTCCAACATCTCAAACCATTGGCAATTTTCACCTGCGCAGTTGGTAATAACCCAAGAGTCTGGCACTTTGGGATCCAACATACGTTCAGTCGAAGTGATGTACGTTTTTTTGTGCTCAAATTTCTGCTTCGCCTCCCAAAATAATCACTTAAAGAAGATCAAATGGTCCCTGAATGTCCCTGAATCTTCCTGAATGTCCTTGATCTTCACATATGGGTATGTCTGAAAATGGGGTATACCCCCAATTATAGCCATTTAAAAACGGGATAATGATCATTAGCCATTGGGTGTAGGGCTACACTATTTTCAGACAAACCCATATCTTCACAATCTTCAACAAGCCTTTCATAGCCTTTCTGGGTGATGAAAGGCAATGGAATTCATCATTGCCTTTCAAGCAGATTGACCACTCCACTTCCGCGAAGCCTGGTAGAAAGGTCGCTCACGGTCCAAGCCGACTGCAGCCTGAAGCATGTGGGGATTTTTTAAATATGGCATCCATATAGAAAACCACCAATCTTCGGTGTCATGGCATGTAGTCATACTATGTCATACTCATCATACTCTGATGTCACAGGATGCCTGGAATGTTGTGGATTTGGATTGAGGCTACCCTCTGGTAATTTGTTACATAGCTATGGAAAATCACCATGATTAATGGGAAAATCCACTATTTCTATGGCCATTTTCCATAGCTATGTTAAATTACCAGAGGCTATTCCTGGATTCCTGGCTCCACTTTTCCGACAAAAACAGGGTGCGGTTTCCCCAACAGGGTGCCTCTTGCCCCTTGGTCAGCAAGTCGAAGCTCCAGGGATAGGGACGCTCGTTGTCCCGCTGGAAGCCTGAAACCAATGGCTTAGACGTTTCCGTCGCCAACCATGTACTTCACCACCCTGTGTCTGGAAATGGTTGGAACTGGATATCTATCTATATATATATATATACATTATATACATTATATTATACATTATATTATACATTATATATATATATGTGTATTATCTATTATATCTAATATTTAATATATATATAATATTATATTAATATAGTACGTATAATTATATTATATTATATTATATTATATTATAGTATAGTATAGTATATTATATTATATTATGTTATGTTATGTTATATTATATTATATATTAAATATATGATATGTATATATATATATGTATATTATAAATATACATTATTATATTATATTATATAAATATATATTATACATGTAGATCCAAGGTTGTCCAACCAAGGTGCCCAGGTCCGCAAACTTCTCGATTTCAATCTCTTGCTCTTGCTCTTGCTCTTGCTCCTGATGGAATCTGCTGACCTTTCGCTGTTCATTTTTTGAAGTCGGCAACAGGTCCCTGAAGTCATCCACCCAAATCGTAGCAGACATGATGACCGATGATGACAAACGACAACATGAGCGTTTACTGCAGACAGTGTTGATCGTTCGCTGCTGCTTTCATGAGTACTGCTAACATCTTGATCAAAGCACTTCAACCATGACCATTCGATAGATTGGATAGAACAACTGGATGCAGCTGGACCATCTGTTGCAGGACATGCCTTCGCGGCACAATCTGTCCTGTTCCTGTTGTTGCTCTTGGTCAGCTGTGCTGACTGTTACCTGCAAAGTTGGGGAGCGGAATGGGCCGAACGGTTGGAATTTCCACAGTTGTTGGAGTCCCCTTTTTGGGCCCTTTGGGGAATCCAACACCAATCTGGGTAAATTATAATATTTCACTAACCTGAATTAAGGCCATTTGGGGATGATTTCCAATACTAACCATTATTCCAGTGAGGTCGCAGTGAGGTCGTTATAATTTACCCAGACCAATGCACCTTTTTGGAATCCGACGAAATCCCTTGGAGGATCCACCAAAGGATCCACCAGCGAACCGCTCCTGTTCTGCTTCGGCTGAAACACCCATGAGTCGCTTCAATTTGGCCAAATCCTCCTTTCCCAGAAGCCTCAGCACGTGGCTGCCACGTGGCTTATCCTTCAACCGATTTTTGCATGACGGCAGTAAAAATGATTCATCTCAAAGGATCAGCGAAGTTGAATCATGTGAAAAGAGTTGTTTACTATCAGCAAATATATATAAGTAAAAAATAGTATATAAAGTAATGATAAGTTGAATAATGTTGAATACTGTAAGCAAAGAAGCACCTTTACTTATCGTTTTACTTATCGGTTGTCCATTCTGACTCTGCAGTTTGAATATCTTTGAATCCAGGCATCCACGCCATTCCTTGTCCTTGGCTCGTTCCTCAATCGCTTCTGCTAAGCTTTTTGGCCTCGGTTCACTGTAATCATCCTGCACAACTGACAACATGAGCTCACGGGTAGACACTGGAAAAAAACACTTTTTGACTACTGGAAAAAAAAAACATAAGGTTCACACCTACTCTCCACACTGGAAAAAAAAACTTAAGACACTGGAAAAAAAATAAGAATCTGTACTGTGAACCTTTTTGCAGCTCAAATCTCTTATTTGTACAATATGTGCAGGGTTTGGGCACTTAAACATGCAATTGATCAGTTGCATGATATTTAAAGCGTTTTGGCCTTGAATATTTCAATTTTGTGTGCAGCTGAAATCTCTTGTTTGTAACATATTTGCAGGGTTTTGGAACCAAGGGACCAGAGGACCAGGGGACCAGAGGACCAGGGGACCAAAGGATCAGGGGAACCTTAAATTATGTTTCCAGTAAATTTATTTTTGTTCCCATGGTCTTAGATTCTTTTCCAGGAAACTTAGATTGTTTTTCCAGTATCATCCCAAAAAAAAAATGCTAAAAATTGCACATGTTCAACAAATTCAACGACCTAATGTTAATGTCAAGCATTTTGGAATCATGTTGGTGTACCTTCACGATTCTCATAGATTCATAAGATATTCCATGATGCTCTTCTTATCTAGGTGGAGCATGACGCCGTGGACGCCATGGCTGGCTGATCAGATTCTGTCATGCAATGCTACAACCATCTACAACCTGCACATATCATCACATATCTGTCCGCTTATTCAATCATTCAATACAACTTTAAGATTTATTCAGATTTACGTGTTAGTGCTACTGCACATCTCTGTGGCACCGAACTTTGGAATGGAAGAAGCCAAGTCAAGATCCAATGGCTCCTGATTCGAGAGCCGAATAGGAAAAATGTTCGCCCAATTATAGGAAAACTGTCTCAAAATTTGGACGAAAAGTTCAAATTCGATGGTTAACATGTTGATCAACATGTTCCCTGCTAATGGCCATTTTGAGGGTGTTCCTCATGTTTGGACCATGGATGATTTGCAGACATGTCCAAAATCTGTCCCCAAATAATCTAATGATGGCGCCACAAGCGGACAGTCGTCTCGCCATCAATATTATCAATGCATGGGTGACTCGAAATAGGTTCACTTCAATATACATATATAGATACCATCTGGTTATTTAACATAGCAATGGAAAATAACTATGTTTGATAGGTAAACCATCTATAAATGGTCCATCTATACCATGGCTATGTTAAATAACCAGAGGATATACTAGATAGATCTTAGATAATATATGATAATATGTAATCATAATGACAATTCGACATAATATACTACACACATAATACGGGTACCATACTCTATGGTACAACCATCACCATGATCAGCATCTAAGGCAAGCTGAAACGGACTATAAATCCACCTGAAACGGTCCCCCTAAAGACTCCTCGAAGATGTCAAGGTGTTTCTTGGCCTTAGGCATCGAGTTTAAAGCAGGTCAGTCGTGATCTTTTTGATCTAAAATAGAAATAGAAAAATCGTTGAAATACGGCTTAGATTTTCAAATTGACAAGCTACTCAGGAAAAGCTCTTCCTTCAAAAATGATTTTAAGTACTGTTCGATTTCGACCCGAGAATCCTTCTCTGTGAAACAATCCATTGAATCCTAAACCTGGAGTGCTTCTGACACACCTAGTAGTGTTTGCGCTTGATTGGGGAGGCCCAATCAGTGGAGTGCAAAGCTTCTCGGTTCGATGATTCTGCCATTAATATCTATAATAATAAGAAACCTTCATAGCTTATAGTCATCATAGTCATAGTCTTGGTCCATATCTCTTCACTTCTGGTTCATTCGTTCGCACCTCTTCGGTCTGTGCTTCTTCCGAATGTTCTTGAAGCCAGTTGAAGGCTGGCCTCACAGGGCTTCAAGGGCATTTCATGAGACCACTTGAGCAACAAAACAGAAGCTGAGAGTCTTGCTGCCTTGCTGGGTCTTGCTTGTGCTTCAAGCTGTGCTGTGCTGGCTGTATATTCTGTATCTGTCGCTTTCAAAGCCGCCGTCCCACTTTGGCCATTCCCGGCCTTCTCCACAAGGTGTGAGAATCTTGCGACCTGGCTGTGAAACCAGCTTAAGGTAGAGAGGTACTGCGGCCGGTTCAGCTGATAGTGTGAGATGATGTGTAATCAGTCAGCTGCCGGGCTGCCATGTTCAAATAGCTTCCTGAACCAAACAAAGACTGAAGAATAAAGGTCTTTCTAGATCCAAAAGCGGGTTGACATCTACAGGATCAATTGTTGAGCCCAAATTCGCGATAAAGATCGAAAAAGCGATAGAATATCATAGAATGCAATAGACGCACTTTAAAGAATCACTGGATTCTCCCTTTAAAGAATCCACTCAACCACGAGCATATTTCACCGCACCTCAACATTCCAGCTTGAACACGCTCGCTCCGCAGGCCATTGATTACCAACCAAGCGACTACACGCACCAAACCCACCCTGAGGAGCCAGTGAGTTCGCAATTTTCATGGCGCAGGAACTGAGTTGGGCATAGTGGTTTCTACCTATTATTTTCCAAGTGCTACGGACTCTCAAATCAGAGAAATCTTCACAAATTTCATGAAATTGGTCAGTGTCGAGATGTGTGGAGGCTCTATCATGCCTAATTCTACCTGATATAGACTTTTTCCTATATGAAAGCAAATCAAAGCTGGCAAGGACAACAATATTTAAGACAACTCTGGAACCTTGTCAGAGGTGGGAAATGCTGCACGCAGTTTCATCAATAAGTTGCTACAGGATGGTGTCCCCCAGTTATAAGTTGGTTTATAAACCCCATGAACTAGTTCGTTATATCTGCCATAAACCATAGTGAAACCATAAACCATAGTGAAATTGGAGTTATGTTCACCAACTTAGCTAACGAACTGGGGCACCACCGATAGTAAGGTGTAGTGTCGAATTTCATCTTCACAGCTCCGAAAAAAAAACAAAAAAACGTCGGCCTGTTGTCGTTGGAAATGGGCACGTCCATCAATGACTTCTCGATGAGCTTCGAAACCTGGCTGGATGATGCTGGCCAGCTAAAAGAGACAAGGCAACTGGAACGAGAATCTCTGGCAACTGGTGGAGTCCCATGGTTGGTGGTTGACCTAATAATAGTGGTTATAATACCAAGAATAGTGATTATATATGGTTATATGATGGGATTCTATATAGATAGAACATATCTGAATGCAATGAGTGTATTTTAATCTGGTTGGTGGTTGAGCCCAGCCCTAGCCCTCTGAAAAATGATGGAGTGAGTAACAGTTGGGATGATCATTCCCAACTGAATGGAAAGTCATAAAATTCCATGGTTCCAAACCACCAACCAGTCTAGATGTTAATTATGTAGTTGATAAATTGATGCAAACAGATCTCTAGCCATGAAAGCTCGCAGGTTCACCAAGGGTTCCTTCGCTCCCGACATCACCGTGGTGTCACCTTGCCTCCGGAATGGCATAGACCACCAGGCGTTGTCCCTTGTTGATACCGCGCATACGATACGCGCCCTGGCACATTGTCGCACATCGCAGAGTTCAGTTCTCTGCAGTGACTGGTTAAAACATGTTAAAACCACCCCCGAAAAAATATTTGGAATGGGAGACAAATAGCCAATGACTATCAATGACTAATTTTCAGAGAGGATTTCTATGGATTTCTCCCAGGATTTCTATATGTGTTGCAGGCATTAATCATCTTCCATTGCAGGCGCAGCCAATGGAGACGTAGCTCACTTTGCGAAGAGTCGGTTTTGCCCCAGGCCCCAGCTATGTCGAGCACGAGTACTTGGCTTGAAAGATTGACACCGTGGGGCAAAGTTTGGGTTAAAACCACACCAAAACTGTATGTCATGGGTTTGAATGAATTCTTACTGTTTCTGAGAAGCGAAACTTCACCACAAGGCCACGGGACCACAGCAAGTGAAGAGGCTCTGACTTACCCTCTGGTAAACTAACATAGCTATGGAAAATCACCATTTATAATAGGTAAATGAACTCTAAATGATCATTTTCAATAGCTATGTTAAATTACCAGAGGGTATGTCTCAACCCAAAGGTACCAAGTACTCTTAGGCCTGACAGTAGTCCCGCCAAACCATATCCTGGCAGGAGCTGTAGCACAACCATTGCAGTTGCAGCTTGAGATTTGCAATACCTAAAACCAAAGTGAAGCATTTCGGGCAGGGGCAATATAAAACCATGGAATCACTACAAGGAACTGAGAAACCAGGAATTTCAGTTGCGAAACTGCAGAGTGCAAACGTTGCTTAACATCAAACTAAAGCACCGATGCAAGTGATTCTGTTACCCTGACCCTTTTGGAAATTTCAAGGTCAGAAGGCCGAACCCAAAAATGGCCAGATATCCTCTGGTAATTTAACATAGCTATTGAAAATCACCATTTTTAATGGGAAAATCCACTATTAATGGTCATTTTCAATAGCTACGTTAAATTACCAGAGGGTATCCACTTCCGGAGCATCATATTGGACCAACATTCCTGACGCACTCATCATTAAAAGGGCCTTCCCCAATGTCAGGACTGCCCGCGCATCTGGCTTGTGTTGGATGTCCATACCGGTTGTATGAACCTGCGGTCAGCAACTGGAAAGAACCGCTCGCATAAAAAAATCCTATGAAAATCTCCTGCCAACACATCCAACCTCGGCTTCATTCTCGCCAAACGTACGGATTTGTACGGTAGGGTCAAGGATCGGGTGATCTATGGTGATCGGGATGTGCAGATCATCTTGAAGTGATTTGAACTTGAGACATGGCTGTGAGATGCTGTGAGTATTCTTGAGCTTTGTTGGCGAACTTGCTCCATCTTTCCAGCATCCAAAATATCCAGCCACCTGGTCATAGAAGGCGAAGCGCTCTGACAAGGGGATGCCACAATCCTCCAGTTTCATGCTGGATTTCCTCAAGGAACATAGGCTCAACTTGCATGGTGGCTTGCATGGTGGCCAAAAAGCAAGGGTGCAAGTCTTGGGGGCTGGAGATATTGAAGATAAGATAGAGATATTATTAATATTATATGACATTATATGAGATATTGACTGATACTACTTAAGAACAGCTGACAGGCGAATCTGTATTCATGAGTCTCCCTCAGCTCGCTTCATTTCTTTCCGGCTGAAAAGCGTGCAATGAAGTAATACCTAGCAAAATGGAACCTTGTGCACACTTCTTGTTGCAAGCGTGTGTCGTCTTTCGCACATAGACCATCTTTGCATCAGCTTCGTTGAGGTAAACCACCTCGGCGCTGGTGCGGTTTTTTGGGCAAAGTAGCCTCAACCAAAGCTACTACGCACATTGAGCAAGTGATGGGGTCCACGACCAAACAAATTCGAGCTGAATTCAAGATCATTCAACGCGATCCAAGAAAGTGGCAGGGGTGCTACATGGTGTTACCCTCTAGCCACCTTAGACGATCATTCTGCACAATATCAAATGGTGCCACAAAAGAAAACGCTTGGAATTTGAGCGAAAGCGTAGAAAACAGGGCCTGCAGTACTGCGATCTGATACAAAATCCAAAAATCGCACATGTTCCATGGGCGTTCCCACTCCCGCAGCAGTTTGTGAGGCAGTTTCCCCCAAAAAGAACTCCATCAATCTGTGGAAATCTGGAGATTTCCCTGGCACTGATTTCACTGGGACCTGCAACCGCCTGCTTCTTGAAATCCTTGTGAGACGCTAGGAATTGTGCCACCTGGGCGATGCTCTACGAGCTGAAAGGAGAAGCAAATACTCATACAGCAAAGACGGATGCATAGGCAACACTCAAATTGAAGAAAAATGACACAATACGACATCATCCATCATCATCCAGTTTGAGGAAATGAACTTTTAATGATGTAACCTGTCAAATATTGTCATCGGCCGAGCTTGTCCAATGGTTTTGACTATGTGAAAGACACATCTTCACAATGCACAAGTGGCCGGACACTCTTGCAGAATCGTAAAGTACTTCCCATGAAATCATTGATATGAAAAGGATGACCACACGGGCGCACGGATCACGAGAAAAAATCAAGTACCTATTGTGAATTGTGAATATCTGCAAGTGCCGCGGAAAGGATCAGGAATTCCAGATATTAATCCATGGTCCCCAGCGCAAACACGTCCAATTCAGCAAACATGTGATGTGTGAATCTTCCCAAATCCATCGATTTCCATCATTTTTCATGGATTTTCCATCATTTTCCATCATTTTCCATCATTGTTCATGGATTTTCCATCATTTTCCATCATTTTCCATCATTTTTCATGGATGTTCCATCATTTTCCATCATTTTCCATGGATTTTCCATCATTTTCCATCATTTTCCATCATTTTCCATGGATTTTCCATCATTTTCCATGGATTTTCCATCATTTTCCATCATTTTCCATCATTTTCCATGGATTTTCCATCATTTTTCATGGATGGTCCATCATTTTCCATCATGTTCCATCATTGCTCATGGATTTTCCATCACTTTCCATCATTTTCCATGGATTTTCCATCATTTTCCATCATTTTCCATGGATTTTCCATCATTGTTCATGGATTTTCCATCATTGTCCATCATTTTCCATGGATTTTCCATCATTTTCCATGGATTTTCCATCATTTTCCATGGATTTTCCATCATTTTCCATGGAGTTTCCATCATTGTTCATGGATTTTCCATCATTTTTCATGGATGTTCCATCATTTTCCACTATTTTCCATTGATTTTCCATCATTTTCCATCATTTTCCATAGATTTTCCATCATTTTCCATCATTGTTCATGGATTTTCCATCATTTTCCATCATTTTTCATGGAGTTTCTTTTCCATCATTGTTCATAGATTTTCCATCATTTTTCATGGATGTTCCATCATTTTCCATCATTTTTCATTTTTCATGGATTTTCCATCATTTTCCATCATTTTCCATGGATTTTCCATCACTTTCCATCATTTTCCATGGATTTTCCATCATTTTCCATCAGTTTCCATCATTTTCCATGGATTTTCCATCATTTTCCATTGATTTTCCATCATTGTTCATGGATTTTCCATCATTTTTCATCATTTTCCATTGATTTTCCATCATTTTCCATGGATTTTCCATCATTTTTCATGGATTTTCCATCATTTTCCATGGAGTTTCCATCATTGTTCATGGATCTTCCATCATTTTTCATGGATGTTCCATCATTTTCCACCATTTTCCATGGATTTTCCATCATTTTCCATCATTTTTCATAATTTTCCATTGATTTTCCATCATGTTCCATCATTTTCCATCATTGTTCATGGATTTTCCATCATGTTCCATCATTTTTCATGGAGTTTCTTTTCCATCATTGTTCATGGATTTTCCATCATTTTTCATGGTTGTTCCATCATTTTCCATCATTTTCCATGGATTTTCCATCATGTTTCATGGATGTTCCATCATTTTCCATAATTTTCCATGGATTTTCCATCATTTTCCATCATTTTCCATCATTTTCCATCATTGTTCATGGATTTTCCATCATTTTCCATGGATTTTCCATCATTTTCCATCATTTTCCATCATTTTCCATAGATTTTCCATCATTTTTCATGGATTTTCCATCATTTTCCATGGAGTTTCCATCATTGTTCATGGATTTTCCATCATTTTCCATGGATTTTCCATCATTTTCCATGGATTTTCCATCATTTTCCATAGAGTTTCCATCATTGTTCATGGATTTTCCATCATTTTTCATGGATGTTCCATCATTTTCCACCATTTTCCATGGATTTTCCATCATTTTCCATCATTTTCATTGATTTTCATTGATTTTCCATCATTTTCCATCATTTTCCATCATTGTTCATGGATGTTCCATCATTTTCCATCATTTTTCATGGAGTTTCTTTTCCATCATTGTTCATGGATTTTCCATCATTTTTCATGGATGTTCCATCATTTTCCATCATTTTTCATGGATGTTCCATCATTTTCCATCATTTTCCATGGATTTTCCATCATGTTCCATCATTTTTCATGGATGTTCCATCATTTTCCATGGATGTTCCAAAAAAATTCCATCATTTTCCATCATTTTCCATCATTTTCCATCATTTTCCATCATTTTCATTGATTTTCCATGGATTTTCCATCATTTTCCATCATTGTTCATGGATGTTCCATCATTTTCCATCATTTTCCATGGATTTCTGATGATTTCTGGAAGAAGAACTTGCACCACCGCCTCCATATTGGACATGCCAGTGATCAACGCTCCAGTGTCAATGAGGGCCTCTGCATCCTGCGATGAGAGAAGTTCTCACCGTCTCCACTGAGCGGAAGAACGTCAAAAAAACATATGGAAAAGCATCAAACATATGGGGATGGGTCAAAACCCTGGTACCTAGTGAACCCCAAAATAGCTGGTAAATGGATGTTCATCCCACTAAAAATGTATCTATAGGTATTGACCCATACCCATATGAAAATACATCGAAAAAACATATGAACAACACCAAACAAACAGTTCAAATCAAATGAAAAGCTGTATATAAACGAAAAAACATGAAACAACTTGATGTTTTGGAGGAAATTGAAAATTTGCTGTGCCACAAACAGGGAAGGGAAAAAACTGCCGTGAATCGAAGTCATTAGGCTGCCTTATACACCATTCACAAAATCTGGTTGTAGCTGGGCTGCGGGCATCAACAGGCGACATGGAGGAATAGAACAAAATGCTTTGGTGTTTGGAAAAAAAACTGCTCTTATCCATTACCAGAAATGTTACGTTACGATAAAAATTACATTGTCTATACACCTTATGTATATACGTATGTACAATATATATATATAGGGCCTATATATATATATATATATACACATATTGTACATACGTATATACATAAGGGATATATATTATTTATATTGTACTGCACTTTAAGCATCTGGAAACATACCCATCTGGCCCAATCCTCTGCAATCACATTCTCCAGCAAACTGTTGACAGTCCAAGCACCATCCATCTGTAGCAGTGGCCGCCAAGGTGAAATATCCCTACCCCTATAGAGGGGGAGGGCGGGGGGGGACAAAACCAACCTGTCGAATTCCACTTTTTTTTGCTTGGAAACCCTGGGATAGTGATCCAACCCCTCGAATGGAATTGTAAAGTAACATTTCTTAACAAGCCTTGGGCACTAGTATGATCACGGCAGCGAAATTTTTTGGAGGGATGCCATCCCTACACATGTGCTGCTTCAGTCTGACATGTGCTTAGCTCCTCCGGAGCTAAGCGCTAGTATTTAATGTTCACCTGCTTGCCAATGACATGGAATGATCAGGAACATTGATCATTGAGAAAACATGATTGCAAAAATGGAATTTTAAAATGAAATTTCAGTACGACTCCCCCCCCCTCAAATTCCATTTTTAAGAGGGTAGGGATGGTGGAATGTGATTCATCATGCACTTCATCTGAATCCAGATATGCTGGCAAGTGTACCTTATAGTGAACATCAAGATGATTGTTAAATGCTGTACATGGTGCCTACATGGTGCCAAACATGGTGCCGAACATGGTGCCGAACATGGTGCCTAACATGGTGCCGAACATGGTGCCGAACATGGTGCCAAACATAGTGCCAAACATGGTGCCTAACATGGTGCCTAACATGGTGCCTAACATGGTGCCAAACATGGTGCCTAACATGGTGCCAAACATGGTGCCGAACATGGTGCCGAACATGGTGCCTAACATGGTGCCGAACATGGTGCCGAACA
>Ga0126342_10013963_pt1 | contig 14198 bp, 18 predicted proteins | sample Cyp1metagenome_FD_92528 | JGI IMG/M metagenome (GOLD analysis project Ga0126342, IMG submission 92528) | Coral microbial communities from Lord Howe Island, Old Settlement Bay, Australia - Cyphastrea 1 metagenome | ecosystem: Host-associated > Invertebrates > Cnidaria > Coral ...
CAGTAGATTGGAATTTGCACTTTCCTTTGCTAAAAGAGTTCCACTGGAACTGTCGTGTCAACCAAAAGGCGACCTGGCAGTCCAATAGCAAAAACCACCAATGCAAATACCAAGTGCTATGTACATATATATATACCGTCTTTGCAATAGCTGTATACCTAGGTAGTACCTATATTTTAATATATATATATATATATATGAAGTAACAACTGACATCATGAATCTAGCTGTATACCTAGGTAGTACCAACTGACAAATCCTATGAACTTAATAAATATCACACTAAAGGTATGCAGTAAATGATTTTAAAAAAAAGCAAAATATATGAAAAAAAACATAGAATGAAAAACACTGAAAAACATGGGCCCTGACAACGTCTCACTCTCTATATATAATACTATATATATAATTATATCATTATATATCATATACTATCTATCATATATTTTAAATCATATATCATATATTTTGTACTATAATTTTAAAGATTATATGTAATATATATATACACATTCAACACTCATATACCTGTATAATCTATTCATGTGTATATCATCCTCGCTGTAATTTCAAGATGAACCTGTTTAAACCCAAAAACTTGCCACCACAGTGCCTCGTGCAAACTGAAGCCCATTGCAACGAGGCAGGGGCCGGAAGCTAGCCACTTAGCTACTTGCACCTATCTGCAATGCAGGTGCAACGCCCCAGAATTGGCTCAAAGTTGGCAGCGGACGGTCTGACCTGAAGATTGTCAGTCTAGCATCAGAGAAGTGCCTTTGATAGATCTTGACAACTCAACATGCTAATTTCGTGTCAAATGCAACTCGCAAGTGCTTACACAAGCCTGACATTCAACGAGCACAGAACGCTGGGACATCTAGTATTTCTCATTGACGGATGACTCTCTCTCTCTCTCTCTCCGCTGGAGACCTCATGAAGACTTTTGGAAGGACAGTTACAAATGGCCAACTGATTTCATGCCCATGCAGCTGCAGCGGCGGCTGCACCCATGGGAGGTGCAGGGACACCCTCAAGGGCAAACAGCCAAGCCTGTGTGAAGTAAGAACCGAATAGCTACCGCTCTCTGGGAACTCTTTGGTACACTTGTGCACCATGAAAATGAAAATGTATGTGCAAGTCAACGGACCTCCCATGCCATTTGATGTGATAGCTCGAATAGCAACTCTGCAGCACCATTTTCCGCCCCAAAGGTTTGATTTTGCAGACCTCAAGCCATTGCTCGAAGCTGACTGATCTGACTGCATAGAACTGCCCAGTACGAAGTAGTAGTACTGCTGCCCCACCGTCATGGCTTCTCGACTCAAAGGTCAAGTTGAAGCTGCCAAGGCCTTGCCTGCCAGGTTGTGTTGTGAGACTTGCGGTTACTTGTTGTTTGGAGTAGTTTCTTGACATGTTTTATGTAGACTTGTCAAGTGTCGACCTATTCTTCTTTTGAGATCGGCCTGAACTGTTTGGTTTGTCCTGTCTCCAGAGCTAGGACAGCTGTCCAACGGCCGAAGTGTTGAGAAAGACTTTGAGATCGGAAACCATCTGTGTGTGTGCGATATTTCAATTTATACTATGTATGTGTATGTATAATCATACAACAGTATATAACAGTAATCTATGTTTATTTATTTACATGTCTGCATGTGTGTGTGTGTGCGTGTCAGCTTCTGTGTTAGGTATGTGCGCATGTGTGTGTGTGTGATTGAATGTGTGATTGCGTGTGTGATTGCATGTCTGTGTCAAGTCTGCGTCCACGCGCATATGTGCTGACGTCATGTTGAGATCGGCTGTTTCCTGGCATGCTTTGATTTATCGGCCCTATTTGATTTGAAACTTTTTTGGGTGTTTGCTGTGGAGCGTTTGATGTCTTTCTGAACCATGAGGTGGCATCTTGTTCCTGGTGTTGCAGTTCTTTGGACGTTTTCCGTAATTACATGACTATCGGTGCGATTGTTCGTCATTCTTGTCTTTTGTTTGACGACAAGACATCGTTGAACGCTACAGTATGCTTCAACATGCTGCATGCCCATGCACCCAGATGCCCCTGCCTCATCCTTCAACCAACCCGACAACTCCTTGCTGAGTTCAGAGCTAGACATGAAGGCTGGACAGCTGGCACACTTCTGACACACTTGGCAAACTTGCACACTGTGCGGCAGGCACTGCACACCTCTTCAGGTAGTTGGAAGAAGACTAGTTGCATCTCGACCTCCAGTCGAACTCTCCGAGATTGGCTCGAGGCCCAGGGTGGATTTTCACTTTTCACTCCGGGCCAAATTTCCAAGTACGGCCAGGACCAAATAAAGGAGAAAAAAAAAGCCCAAGTGATTTTGACAAGACACGTTACAAAATCCCACCTGGGATCCAGAAAACCTTCACCGGTTTTGGGGGTGAGGCTTTGGAAACCAGTTTGAGTGGTTGAGTAAAGCAGGACAAAGGGCAAATGGCCGAAGAGTTTGACACTGGCACCATTGGCACCATTGGCACCATTGCTGTTCCTTGTTCACACACGAGTTGCATGATGTTGCATGTCCCCTCAAGCTGCACCTCAGAAGGGTCACACCTACACGTTTTGCTAGGCTTTGACTGCTGAAAAACCCGATAAAACCCGTCTTGAATCATGAGATCAAGAGATGATCATGAGATCGTCATGATCGTCATGAGATCCAATGAGATCATGAGAGCCCTGGGGACTCCCTCGAACTGTCTCCAACATATTCCGACACATTTTAAACCTTCAAAAATGTGGCCTGCCGCCTTCGGAGAGGAAGCGACCAAAGCCACCTGGGGGATCGAAGATGCTCAGTTTGTGACTTTGATGTTTGTGACCCGATCACTTCAAAGATGTTTCACCTATGGGCCAAATTACTTGCACGAGCCCTTCAACAAAAGCAATCTGTTAGCCGAAATGACAACGTGTTACTCTTGCAATTGCAATACCCAGGACACCATCCCATTCTCTGTTCTGCTGGGGCAATTCAGGATTCGCGAAAGATAAGAATGACTCTGTAGCCACGTCCTATCGGCACAACGGGGCAACCACTTAGACTTCTTCCTTCGAACTGAGACCTCAAGCTCTTAGACGGCATGAATTCTGAAAATCTTTCTTTTTAAAGAAAAAGTATATTTAGACTTGATTTATTTGCTACTTTCCTGCCCGCACCTTTCCCCCTCCTGCATTCATTTGCAAAACGGGCCCTCGAGCTGCAGGGAATTTGCTGCACAAGTCCCAAAGCCTGAATCAGCTGCGACATGCTGCGACAAATCCAACGTACCAAGCTATAATATGCTATAATCATTATAAAATCAAATATCATAAGAATGCATAAGATATGATACAATGTCATAAGATCCAATTTGATGTTTGAAGTCTGCATGCTTTCGACAAGCAAGCTTAGGCGCTCTTCAGCGCCTAGTTTGTTTGGCATGCCTACAACAAACACATACAAACACCAGAAAACAAAGCACTTTCTGCAACATTCTGCAACTGCATCTCTGTTCTGAATTCTGCATGCTTCAAACTTAGCAACTAACTCTTCTATCTCCTGGCGCAAACAGAACTCAGACTAAGCAGTACTAAGCCATGTGCAGAATCGATTTTGCGATCTTGCTCGTAGGCCAGTTGAAAGACAATCGACCTGCTAGTGTCTGAACACAGACCATGAGTGAAATTATTCACTCTGTCTGCCACTGCATAAGTGCTGGCAAGAATTATGCTGGACTGGTCCTTTTTGAAAGGTCTGTCTCTTGGGTCTCTTGGGGCTTCTGTTTGTTCATTCCCTAGGAGTCCATTCAATTTTACAGTCTGTGGTGCATCTGCCCGCCTTTGGGCTTTGACCCTTCGTAATGAATGGATCTAGATGACTTTTGACATCTGTTGACAGTTGCTCGTGGATTATCTTCAATGTGGTCCAATTGAGAGCACTGCTTCGACCTCAAGTATGAGAGGGCTTAAGTTGAGAGTGGTTGGTGTCCATCGGCGTCAGTGCATACACCAACATCTACTCAGAGCCCTGCCACAACGCCTCAGTTCCACCCATTGTCATGCATATAGAGGCTGGCTTCTTCTCAGCGCATGTACTTTGGCCTCTTCCTTTGGTGCTAGAGAAATATAGAGAAATATTCTCACCGTGAAATGCATGTTTGAATGATGAGATCGAAGCATGAAAAGGCTATAACGCAGAAACTCAAGCCAATAATACTCCACATTGTGCAAGCAATCGTTGTTTTTGTGCTCCGCACGATCCTGACACTTCCAAAGCTAAACATGTAGCAGAGGAGAGCATGACAAGGTCATGTCCAAGATCAAAGTGACAGCGTTACTGCAGGAAATATTGAAGCTATCTGCTGAGCTCTAGCTGAGCTCTAGCTGAGCTCTAGCTGAGCTCTAGCTGCTTTTTTCACAATGCTCTGACCAAACTGCCCGATCTTTGGATTAGACTTGCATTGTCAGCTCAAAATCTTTGCGAGTTAAAAACTCACATGCTGGGGCACAGGAAACTCTGTACAAGTTCGAATAGGACTTGGTCCGAGGAAGGATCCCCTCAGTGCCTACATGCCAAAAATAAATTTCGGAAGGGCAAAATCTCCAACCATTTGGGCAGCTTCAATCAGAACCCATATCTGCGTGCTAGACTCTGCAAGACTCTCGTTTATTTTTGGCATGATATGCCACCGTGCCACCTGTGAAAGAACCACAAGGCACCACAAACGTTGGCACCCATCCATGAAGCAGCTGAGTCTACTGGTAAGCAAAGGAGCAAAAGAGCAAAGGAGCAAACCAAATGATTCGAACAGCATAGAATGACACTTGGAGCAAAAAGGTGAGCATCTTCACAAACACGCGTTCGCTTCCTTGGGACCAGATTGCCTTCTTCTTTTTGAGTTCTTTTTGCAAAGGGTGCTTGTAGAGCACCTTAAAACCAGACTGCTCTAAATTCTGGGCATCCAAATGTCCTTCGCTACCGGCCTTGACCCAATTTCGCTGCGAACAAGCTGAATCAACTTGAACCAAGCACGTCTTTCTATTCGACTGCGTTACAAATCTCAGACAATGTCAGCAGCTGTCTTTCACAAATCGCGTCGCCAGTTCGAGAAGGTTCTGCCTCGAATTCAATTGCTTTTATCCACCGAGTCATATTACTACCTTCTAGACATCACGCATCATTTGCATTCATGCAGAATTGACAATTTTGGTATACGCCGGGGTTGCATACTGATCAACTCAGCTTATTCTCGTTGGACCCATTGCCCAGTGTAATGCGCTCCAAACTCTACATCTGACTCTCTGTATACTTTGCAATTGCAATGTCTGGATTCTGTGGACTTGTCCGATGTCCCGGATGTTTTGGATTCTGCAACAAATCCATTCCAAGAGACAAAATGTGGTTCACACCTTTACCTCAAATAATAGCGCGGGACTGCACTATTTCAAGATCAACGGCATCTTCATCTCAAGGAATGGCTTCTGCAAACAGCTCCGAAGATTTCAATCGAAAGCAGCTACAAACATACGAGAGAGGGGTTGAAGAAGGAGCCTATCTCGATCCGGTCTTCTGGAAAAGGAAGCTCGGACAATCATAAACAGCCAACTGAACAATACATAAGCGATTGATGTTGCTTGTTGTTTTCAAAATTCGAACGTCGAAAACTCTATACTCTATACCACAAGTGCTTCTACGAGCATCACACCCAAAGCGTTTGGGCTAGAGGGCGCTTCCAACAAAACCCCTGTCACAAACCCGAAGCTCACCTGCTCTTTCAGCCAAGGCTTTTAAATATGAGTTCGGGCGATCTTCACTGTGTCACACCCTGAACTGAATCAGAATAAAGCATACTCAGTGCACGGCTATTTCAGCTAGGGCACCACTGCAGCCACCACAGTAGAGAGCAAAGCAGCCACGGCCAAGAAAAAGCAAAAGAAGGGCATCGCTAAGGAGAAGCCACCTTCCTGCACAACAGGACCCACACAAAGGAATACCCGTTTGTCTTCAACTGCGGCAGCTGAAACATAAGGAAAGCAAAAGTTCACTCCTCGCATCCTCCCCTTGAAAGAGCGCTTATATGGAGTGAACCCCAACATCACTCCCAAGCAAGTTGCACGTCACAAGTTCATCAACAATTGTCTGTGCCTTTCGCAACGCACCCAGCGCAACCGTAAAGATTGCCTGCCATCAGTTGACGTGTTACAGAAATAGCTGGCTCACCAAGACAAGGATTTGGCAAGACGCAGCCTTGTTTACAAATGCTCACAAACACATCTAGTCTAGACCTGTCAGTGTGTCATGAGCTGTTCTTCTCCCGCTTGGAATGGCCAAGATTGGCCAAGTTTGCTGAATGCTACTGTCATCCCAAAGCTCGCGCCTGGCCAAGACCAAATAGGCTGTCCAGAAGCCCGAAAGACATGCCGCAAGAACCTATCAATCACAGAGTGCGCATGAGAGTACATACCATTCCAGCTCCAGTCCGCAGATGCATCTGGCGAATTTATCTGTTCAAGAATCTAAGAGAATCTATGTCATTGTGATTCATTGTGTGTCTGTGAGACCTTCCTTTGTGGTCGCAATCTGACCTGTTTTGTTTGCACCGACTCAGCACATCCACTCAAGTGAAGGGGAGTACATTGAGTACATCGTCTTTTCACTTGGAATCCAGTGGCTGCTGGTTTTGCAAAACACAAAAAAACTGCACTCCACGAGGAGTTGTCGAGTCTAGGAAGGGGTCATCGGCGCGTTAGTTGATTCATGCAAGCTCTATTCAAATATATCACAACTGAAGACAGTTGATCTTCAAAACACAAAAAAAAAACATGTCAACGTGATATTCACTTCAAATTTCAATGCTGTGGGTAAAACTGTACCCAATTCTAGATCGGCATTATTGCCTGATGACACTCCGTGAGATAGCCTGCGCATTCCCACCAAGCAACGGCTGTTTGCAGGGACAAGGACAAGAGGCAGCACTGGCATGATAGTGGAAGCCATCGCTATGGACAGAAGTCCTTGGTTCAATGCTGGTGATACAGTAGGCAGTTGTGAAATGCAGAGACTTGCAATACACTGGTGTCCATTTTTTCTTTTCTGTCCAAACCCAAAATTATCGAAATAGAATACATCATTGATGCACACCGGTTGCAAAAGCATGATGCCACGCCAAGGTGCCACCTTCCAAGACAAACGGCACATTCGGCAGCAGAGCAAGGAAAGATGCACCCAAAAGAGGCAAGAATGATATCACCTCAGAAAAGGGTTGAAACCCAGCCATGCCATTCCATGCTTTGCATTACCCCGTTTGGAAAGACTGATTTGAAGCATCAAGCAGGATGCAAGAGGAAAACCTTTGAGGAGCGACATCATTCCATTGGCACATCTGCCGAGTTGCAACCAGTGTTGAGCGTAGGCCGAGCGAGTAGCCACCAACGGCCACAAGTGGCATAAGCCCCCTTAGATGCGGTTTTCATTTCTGAATGGCATCAAGCGATTGAAGCCAAGACCCAGAAAGGTGCCACAAACATGTCAATTTATGCGAGGTTGCCAAGCAACCAATCAGGGTGGGCGCAAAATTTTCTTACTCAACACATTCAATTTGACAGCGACTCAACTCAGAACGGTCAAGCTGCTGAACTTGCCCTTTTTCCTCGGAAGCGGGGAATGTCACTTGATCTCTGTCAGCCTCCTGCCACTGTACGGTTGGGTAGGCTCTGTTGGCCAGTGCCATTCATCATTAACCATGAGTTGCAGTATGCTTCTATGAACAGTGGCCAACTGATTGCTGATGGCTCGTTCAGTTTGAACCAGTCCCTCACGGGAGTGATTCAGCTGCATCAAGATTTCTGTTTAAAAATGGAAATGTCTCACAGTGATCTATGAACTCATCGGTATGGTAGATCATCTCGCGACAAAGCGTGTGCAGGCGAGCGAGGCGAATCAGTTCTTGTAGCCCTTGCGCAATATTAGCAGGTGTAGTTGCCATGGGTGGTGGGTGGGCCTAAAATTCAGGCAACTCGAAAAGGAGATACCCTCCCACCACTTCCCTTGAATCAGAACACTACCTGACATGAAAAGTTGCTGTGACAAATTGAATGTAAGCTTTGCTCAGCTACCTTCGCAAAGATGTCTCGTTTGAAAATAAACGTTTGTCAACTTCGTCAACTGCTCTCAGTATCTTTCTTACTCAATTCATTCAATTTGACAATGACTCAACTCAGAACGGTCAAGCTGCTGAACTTGCCCTTTTTCCTAGGAAGAGGGGAATGTCACTTGATCTCTGTCAGCCTTCTGCCACTTCCCCCCTTGGCTTCAAGAAGGGCTGACACGCTCCAGTCCTCGAGCAGAGCTGAGTATCTTCTCGAAAGACTCCACAGGTGTCTGCAAACTTTCTGGTAGCATGTCTGACTGACGGCCCCGGAGAGGGCGAGTCTGATACATTCGCTTCCGTGGGTACTCTAGCGTACCACGCTAGTATGCACCTCTCTTCCTCAAGAAGAGAAATCTCGTGCGCAATCTTGGTCAGGGTAGCATTGCTGGAGCACCCCTTCAAAATCAAAAATCTGGATCCTTCATTATCCAAAAAACTTACGAGGTGCCGAGACCCGAGAAGTGCACTTGATAGGTGAAGAGCAATCAAAGCAGCGAATGCCTCCAGCTCTCCAATGGCCTGCTCCTGTTCCTCAGCCATGAAGGACTCGCGAAAGTTCGAGTCGACTGCTCCTCCAAACCAAGCTCTGACGGTACCAGATTGGTCAAGAAGAACTCCTCCAAGTCCCCCGGTCTTGGCTTCACTATCGAAGCTGGCATCAGCGAAGAGGAAGAAAACATCACCAGTGTTCGCCTCCACCAGTCGGGGTTTCGCATGGATCATCCTGGCCACAAAAGTGGACAGGGCAAATTTAAATAGCGTGCTTTCTTTCAGCTTGTTGTCCCTCGGCGGGTTGAGTGCGTGCATCCCAAGCTCGTTCAAAAGTCGTCGGGTGGAGCGCCCAAACAGCTGGCCCTCAGCAAGCCCGAGACAGCCCTGAGGGCTGATGCAGCATGAAAGAGTCCGCGCCTGGAGGGCGTCGGCTATCTGCTTACAAACATCCGCCTTCCTTTTCTCGGTGTTATTGATGAAGACTTTCTGCTGATCAGTAGCACTGAGGTCAAACAGGACGCCCAGGGCGGAGATTTCCTCAGGCATTGAATCCGCCTTGTCGGCAGCCTTGTCGTATGACCACCCCAGCAAATCCAAAAGCGCTGCGATGCACACATAGTCGTCGAGGTGGCAGGAGGCGATGATCAGCATCTGGCGCGCCAGCCACTGAATCAGCTGGAAACGCCACAACGCTGGCCCTGGCTCCGAAGGGCAGGGGGTACTGCTGATAGCACTCTGTACCCTTGGTGTGGGGGTTGTACACAGCAAGCCTCGCCCACTTCAGCGACCCATCGCTGACTGCGAGATGACGGTATGCAGCTTTCAAGTCGAAGCTGCGCCCCGCTACCTTGGTGCTCCTCTTCCGACTTCTCCTACCCCGAATAATCTGCCATCATCGCAGCTATAGTGTCAACTCCATCCAGCACCGTGCACTTGTTGGCGACCGTCACGGCACGGCATTGTTGATCCGGCTCTCTCTCTCTCTTTCTCTCTCTCTCTCTCTCTCTCTCTTTCTTTCTCTCTCTCTCTCTCTCTCTGTAATTGTCTATTAGCCTCACCTTCTCAGATGGCACGTCTTGGGGGAGCCGGTCTAGTTTCAAAAGCCAACCCTTCTTCTCTTCTACCGTCTTCTCCCACAGCTCGGCATCCACCAACTCCGACCCACAAGACTTTGTTGAGTGCATGATGGCTTTGTTGCTGCGGTTGGATTGGTCTTCAAAGTCTGCGATTGAAAGTGTAGCTGGCTGGTAGTCGGGTAGTAACATATGCCCCCCACCTGCCTCGCCAACCAAGTCAAGCCCAGAAATCATGGCATCCACTATGCCAGGATCAGGGTATGCCATTTCCCTGACCATCTCCCTGAAGACCAGAAAGCGCTTCCCAGGCAAAATACCTTTGCGGTGCTTGGGTAACTTGGAGTGAAGGTCTTTCTCTGATTCTGTCACCTCCATGGCGCTAGTGGTCCATTTCTTGAGCCATGCAGACCTTTGCAGGATGATCTTGTCGGGGTCCCAAGTGCAGTTGGTTTCAATTGCATACAGCATACTGGGAAACATGCCATTGAACAAATGGACTGGTGACCACGCCTGACTGCTTCTTCTATGATAGTCTCGATGGTCCATGGCACCCCAAAAGCGACTTGGAAAACCGGGCTGTCCTTCCCCTTTGTTTCCCCGGTTTTGCTGACTGCAGGGTTCGACTATGTTCTGGGAGTTCTCGATCATCAGCATTGACCGTAGCACGCAACTTGGTGCCAACATCGAAGGGCGGCGGTGCTTTGATGTGCGCAGTTGGCTAAATGGCGTGCTTTCTTGTCGGGGTTTGCTTGTAGGTGGTGAGCTTGAGGACAGTGATCCTTCATTCCTGCGTCGAAGACAAGCTGTGCCCACTGTTGACAAAGTCCTAACGGGCATTCAACTTCACTAGCCGTGGCGAAGCCAAAGGGGGTGCGGCCCCAGGGAAGATGCACGTGCTGATTCGTGCATTCACATGAGAGCGCTTGCAGTGCCTCTGGATCCGTTGCCAGTGTTGTGCGCTTAGGCGGTCCCCCGCCAAACATGCAGCTGTGGAAGGTGACAAAAAGAGGCTGACAATGTTGTAGTACCCAAGTCCAAAATTTTGTCAACCAAAAGAGTGATCAAGCTGGTTGCTCCAACGACCATGTGACGCCCAGGGTGATATAAGCAATGATCCACCTGGCACAGGCAGAATAGACGGCGTTCGCAAGGCTGGCTCGCTGCTGGTCTTTAGGAGCAAGTCCTGGTAGGCCTTCTGGAAACTGGGGACTTCTGAGGGGTTTCGGCGCATTGGGATCTCCGTCGGTTGGGATTTCACGAGCCCTAGAACTTGTCCACATGGAATACCAAAGCGCGCATATGCACTTTTTGGATTGCGCAAGTAGCTATGGCGAGTTCTTCACCGTGTGGATCTCTAAGGTTCAATTTGATGACTGGAGCTTTACAAGTTGCTTTGACAACTCTATCTATCCCAAAGGAAGCTTTCATTCCCAATCTCCGAAGTTGTGCAATGAGTCTATCGCAAAGGGCACACTGTCTGCCTCGCCATGGCTGACTGGCAGAGGTGCTGGTCCCGCACCAAGGCCATGGGTCTCTTGCATCTCTTCCATGCTTTTCAAGTTTCCCACGCTCTGATTCTGTGGAAGGACGTCTTTCCGGTGATCCCTCAAACTTGCAGTTGCGCCTTCTTCGAGGTGCCTTGCATGTGGTTGAATTCTTTGTGACACGTGGGCCTCCGGTGGCCCTGAGGGGCTGCCCCCCTCGTGTTGTGATTTCTTTGGGCAGGCATAGTGGGGGTGCTTGTCATGGCACCCCTTTGTGGCGCAAAGGTGCTTCCCTTTCTCACATGGTTCACCTGCACCGGCTTTGTCACACCCACTGATGTTGTAGGCGAAACACAGGCGAGAACCATCAGGCAGGCTTGCAGCACATCCCCTCAAAGCCGAAGGCTTCCCCAAGCTGCCTGCAGCTCCCCACTTCTTGGTATTGCTTCCATTGTTGCTGCTTTGGCTTCTTCCGAGTGGGGCCCTCATCTCCACCATGTTGATGCCCATCTCTCGCAGCCGCTTTGGCCTTCGGCTTGGGTTTGTCTGGCTTGCTTCCACTTGGTGCAACAGTTGGAAGAAGGAAAAACATCGCCGTGTGGTCTTGGGCCATGTCCTCCAAGATGCTGTCGAGAGGACGTGTGCCATCTGGTTTTGGTTTGATGCTGTCCCGTGTCGGCGCAAATGCTTGGCGATCTGTGCGTAGAAGTTGTGTCACCCCCGGCTGCTTGAAACCTGGTGGTGCTGGCTCTCGCATGACTTGGAACATGTACGTCACCCATTTCTGGAAGACCTCGTAGTCAATGATGCCGCACGCATCGAAGGCTAAAGAGCGCCGAGTCATGGCCTCCCACATTATCCAGAAATTCCACCATTCTGCTGGCTTTGGGCTAGGATCCCCTGCCCAGATGAGTCCAAGCGCAACTCCTTGGGAGGTTTTGCCGATTGAATCTCTTGGAGTCTGGTGATGCACTTCGGTGGAGCGGGGTACTTCAAGGTCTTTGGCAAGGAAGGGTCTGCTACCGGATCAGCCTGGGCCCTGGTCAATGCCACCATAGACGTCTGAGCTTCGAAGATCAACCGCTTCATCACAACTAAGTCACCCACGGTAATTCCCCTCAAGGGACAGGTGCGAATGCAAGGCGACCAAGGTTGGTGATCCCGTCCCTCTTGAGGCCCTGGACAAAATCATGGTGCAGACCTAAATTTGCAGCTTGCTTTTCAAATGCCGCTGCACTATCAGCGATAGAAGTGGAAGCCATTGTGACTCACTACAGGTAATCTTGAAAGAAAACCCTATACCACGAAAAACCAAAGAAAACAAATTGCAGTCTGCAGAAATACAGGTCCTCAAGTTAACTTCAACTTAAACTCGAAATCCACATGCGATAAACTTGTGCGCAAGTCCAGTATGACCTCGAGTCAACTTAACTTGTTGCACATGGCCTGGGGCCAAATCAGACCGTCAAGGTCGAAAGTGAGAATGACCTCAAGTCTATCGGACCCTCACGGTCAGTGGTTAGCCTTGCACCTTATGTGACTAACTGATACAGACCTTTGTCCCTTTCTGGAAGACCTCAAGTCTACATCGTACCGATAGATTAGGACTCTATGTCCTTCTCTAGGAGACCTTATGTCTCGATGTCTTACATAGTCACTTTACCTTGGTTTCATGTGAATTGACATCAAGAAAGAGGACTGCACTCACAACTGTCAACGTCTTGTTTAAATCGTTTCACGTTTGAAGAAGGGACATGAAATTGCACATGTTGAACATGAAATCACAAGAATCCGGTTCACGTTTACCTATCTGTTTCTGACATCAATCTGAATTTCTGCACAACATGAAATTGAGCTCCACATGCATCAATGAAAACCGTTTCGTGCGTTTGTGTGAACTCCACGTCACTGCAAAGACAGAACAAAGAAAATCTCAAGCTTTAGCGCTTGCAGAAAAGATCACACCATCTTGCGACGTTTGCCCACACTAGACGCTTCACTCAGGTCTGCCTCTTTGGCTGAGACCTGGAAGCACTTGCTACATTTCGGCCAGTTGAATGATGCACCATTAGGGAGCCAAACAAAGCCTGAGCCATAGACTCCGCGTACTGTGATCGGCTGCAAGTGGTTCTTCTCATCATTGGACCTCTTGTGCAGCATTCGTTTTTTTTGGTTCTGCATCAAGTCCCCTGGCGCGACTTTGCCTATGCCACTCTTGAGCATGCTCTCATTCTCCTGGTGGAAGACCTCTTCATTGAGATCGCTTGCCGCATCGCTGCCAATCTCGTCTCCGGAGCTGGTTGCGCTGCAGAGAACCTCTGGGTCTTCTTTCTCTGTGTGCTGTTCCTCCCCCATTCCGGGCCACAACGGCGTGCACTTTTTCGACATCTCAACTTCGAAAAGTGGTCCGACCCTGGTGTGCTTTGTACATTTTAACTCATTTTGACTTCCAAATGTGCTTCGCGCCACAAGTGCAGTTTTCATTTCTCATCTAACCACATGGCTCCGCACCCGCCGCTTTTAGCGAGCCTACTTTTCGACCCTCCGGGGCCACAAATCATTGAAAAAACACAGTGTTTCGCGACTTTGCTACCTTTTCGCGCACCTGCGTCTTCGGTCTTCTGACTGCTTCTCTTCCCTGATCTTCTTTCTTCTCTTCTCTTCTCTGACTCTTCCCACCTCTGCTTTTCATCTGTCCATATTGTCGGAAGTTTGACTTCTAAACTTCCTTTGACAATTACAACTACACTACATTACACTACAATACACTATTTACACTGCAGTACACTACAAGTACAAATACAAATGCAAATACCAATACAAGTACAACTACACTACATTACTCTATAGCATCGGACATCTACTTAGAACAAATTTATTTTTCCAAAATGTCTGGGTCATTTTGTTCTAAGGGCCTACTTAGAACCAAAACACTTAGAACAAAATGTATATAACAAAATGTGTTCTAAGTAATGGGTTTTCTGTTCTAAGTGTAATGATA
>Ga0126342_10013964_pt1 | contig 14197 bp, 9 predicted proteins | sample Cyp1metagenome_FD_92528 | JGI IMG/M metagenome (GOLD analysis project Ga0126342, IMG submission 92528) | Coral microbial communities from Lord Howe Island, Old Settlement Bay, Australia - Cyphastrea 1 metagenome | ecosystem: Host-associated > Invertebrates > Cnidaria > Coral ...
AGATAGAATGTCAGATAGAATGCCAGAAGGTATGCCAGATAAAGTGCCAGAATGTTTGCCAGATAGAACGCCAGAAGATTTGCCAGATAGGATGTCAGAAGATATGCCAGAAGATATGCCAGACAGAATGCCAGAAGATATGCCAGAACATATGCCAGAAGATATGCCAGGCAGAATGCCAGAAGATATGCCAGAAGATATGTCAGATAGAATGCCAGAAGATTTGCCAGTAACAAAACGTATAGATGTCATGGTGGGGATCACACGAAGTAAAGTAATTTGTGAAATATTTTGTGAAAAATAAACAAAAGAAGACATATAAAAACATATTCCAAAAATATATCAAAAATGAAAAGTGAAAAAAACATATAATATGTATATGCACCCTCAGAAATCTAGGGGGAACCCAAAATCAATCCATGTAGATTCAGCACTAAAACCAGCCTTTCTGTGATGGATAGGAGAATGATGAGGAATGGGATTGTGACTTAGACCAATCCCAAGAGGTGCATACCGAGGCTGGTTGGAGGTTTGCGTTGCTCATTCTTCAAGGTATCGATGGACCACAAGGGTTCCAAACAGATAGCCCTCAACCGGATTTTCCCCACAACAAATCAAGACCCAGCGGATGTAAGCGTTTGACACCATATTTCTAGCGGAAAAAAAACACACAACACGCACGACGCACATATCAACTTTGTCAAAAACCACTCGGCAAGCCCAGGCTATCCCAGGGTGCTGGGCCAGTAGGTGGAGTAGTCGGCATAGTACTCTTTTTCAAGCCACGAGCCTGGCTGGATAGTGTCAACAGATTCAATACCAAACCAGTTCTTTTTAGGGCATTGTTATCTGGTTGGTGGTTTCAACCCCTTTTTTCCTTTCCTGCTGCTGTGCCGTGTTGGCACTTGGTCGGGTTTCAACCCCTCTGAAAAATATTAGTCAGTTGGAATTATTATTCGGATCCCAATAAAAAAGGAAAAATAAAAAATGTTCCAAACCACCAACCAGTTATTCATCTAGGGTAAAGGGATTCAATCGAAATTGGCAGTAGCTACCGTTGGTTCCGTTCCAGGGTTTACTTGGTGTCCGATATTGATGATTCCGTATGGAGGTGATCATCATGGTTAAATCAGCCCAACCCCTCAAGTACTCGAGTTTGGCCGAGTTTGCTCATTTTGTGCCCATGAAAAACCATACTTAAACCGCCATTCAAAATACCAAACAACAACATAAATCACGATTTATTATATATATATATATCATAATACATATCATAATGCATATCATAATACATATTATAATAGCCCAAAAAAAAAAACTCTACTGTAAATATCTCTGGTTTCATCCCATTCTCTCAGTGGTTTCCCCCTGCGCCTAAAGCAAGTCTCTGAGAGTCTGTCCAAGGCGAGTATCTCGCCATGGCTCAGAGAACCACGCCACGTTGAGCGTACGGCTCGGCCGGGCTTGGACGCCGAAACTGCGGGGTGTGAATGTTGATGGTGACTTCGGCCATTGATCATAAGTCATGAGTCATCATATGAAGCATTGATAAAATGAACCATTGATAATTTAAGAAGTAATGATGTTTTGACTTATCAGGTTATTATATGTTATTATCAATGGTTCATTATGAATAATAATAACCTGGTGATAATCACTACTCATTTAGAACACTACTCATAAAAAGAAAAAACTGATAATAAGCTCTTGTTACAAGATGTTAAAGTGGTTATAAATGGTCAAAAAGAACATCATACCAATATAGTCATAACATATTAGAACCATTTATAAGCCATCAGTTGGGCAGCGAAATCGTTAAGTTCAATGACTAAGAAGTGCCAACCCATGTGAACCCTGCACCTGGGTGGTGTTTTTTTCAAATCTTCAGAGGTGTGATTTCGACAAATGTTGGCTAAAAATTGACCCAAGTGCTCATATGATCATATTTGGGATGTAGTACTGGTATAGACAAATAATTGGGATGTAGTACTGCTGGTAATGATTTTCTGCTGTACATCATTTCTCCCCCCCCCAAAAAAATCACCAGCAAAGACATCCTTGGCTTTGCCTCCCTCAAAGTCCCGCCTCCAGGCTACTTCTGGACTTGAGATTCAAACGCGCGACAACGGCCTGATGGGCTGCCAAGCTGCTGGGAGAAAAAATCAAAGATCCTCCCTGGGCCTGTCGATCTTCCAGGTCCTTGTCATAGATGACCTCGTGAATTCCTTGGCTGCAAAGTATAATATGAAAATAAAAGCTTGGTGGGGGCACTCTTTCTAATATAAATATGTATACATACGCAACAATATACTTAATTGATCTTAATTATATTTATAGAGTTTGTTTGTTCGGGATGGTTCGGGAACACTACCATCAAAGGTTTGGATATCCGCGAGCGTTGATAACTTGCCATAGGAAGATCATCGTAGCAGTCCAAGCACTGCGAAGCACTTGAGTGAACCACGGCGAACACTGCAATGCCGAACTGCTCTTGGTGAAAAATTCCCCGTATCTATCCTTATCTAACATCCCTTATCCCCTATTTTTCTATGGTTATGAATGAAATTCTTAGGTGATTTGAAGATGATTTCGTGGTGGTGATGAAACACGAAGTTGATTGATCCCTCCACTTTGGCCCTGGACAAGCTGGTCAAACATGCTCCCCGTGCGACATGTGAGCATCGAATGCACAATCGCATCAAGCCCGCTGGCTTTCACCAACTTAAATTGACATCTCACATCTATGATCATCTATGATATGCCATTCCCCTTTGATCAATCGGTATCCTCCTTTTCAGAAACAGGTCTAGTGCTCCAAGGCTCCATATTTGAAAGCATCAGTGAAGTCCTTCCACCTGCCGAAAAACTTCTCCGGCATCTCTTTGCAAACAATGACTTCTTGCAGTCCTGGGAGACGAACTCAACTGGTCCCATTGGTTGGATTTTTCTCCAAGGAAATCATCCAAAATGGCAGTGGAATGCCACAATGGACAAATTTGGGCGCAAGGTTCCATGGCCCAAAGGGGAAACCCCGTGTCAGAGCAGAGCACTACTCTGTTTCATGTGTTCCCCTAAAATGAACCACGTTGATCCGCGAAATATGTAGATTCCAAGGGTGTCAATGTTGGAGCACATACATTTCTACCCAACTTGGACTGATATAGCACTGAATTACACCCTTCTCGCTAGCCGCTAGTTGCCGTCCCACTCATTGTTTGCGAGCACTTTTGACAAGCCGAACCGACCATCGCTGAAGATCCTTGGTCTTCTCACTTAGATCCACTTGAAAATACAATGATTTGTCCGATAATGAAACCCAAACATAAGCCTACCATTTGGGTATAAACTTGGAATCCCATCCATTTATGTTGATTTTGGGGGATGGCTTACCACACTACTGAAGATACAACGTTGTTTGATCTACGTTAAGATCATCCATATCCAGCCATGCCCAGAGCTCCTGTGTTCCTGGCTGCGTCACGCAGCACTTCGCCCAGGGCTGCGCTGGGGTGCCAAACATCTCTGGGTGGAGGTAGCACCAAGACAGATACACCTGGCACGACTGGCACGATGATCAAAAATGTGGAGGATCACCATGGATCACCTCTGCAAAAACACGATGATAAGATATCGACTATAAATGACTATATGCTGTAATTATATTGATAAAGAAGTTGAATGACGTTTATGGATAATAAGTGTAGTTCGGATTTCAACACTGACATTTCTCATGGAGGAACGACTGGAAGACGAAAACATTGCCATGTGAACCTTGCTGCTCTGCCAAGCTCATCAACTGCTGAAACTTCTCCATGACTCGCACTCTCTCCTCCTGGATTGGTTTCAGGGACAACATTTACAGGAAAATTATGGAAACACCATGAAACACCCATGCTTTTGATGGGAAAAAACATGGGTTCGAGTTTCGACTGTAGATTCGGCCTGAAATCATCCGAACCTGGACGACCTTTCAGCTTGGAGCTACTCCATGAGATGCGACCGCATCTTGGGGGACCTTCCAACTTCCTGTGGCAGATTGATTCACTTTTATGCGGTGGTGGCCCCAGGAATTTATTACTCTTATTATACTATATACTTATTAGTAAAAACGCATGTATGGAACATCAAACCGTGCATTGATTCCCGACGAGCCCATGGGTTTTCCGATATTTATCATACACTATTCATGTCAACTTACAGAAGATCTGGAGAGTAAAACATCCACCCGACTTTTTCAAAGCTGACACACGTCACTAAATGTAGCTGAACTGACCTTGGACTCTGGAGCTGTCACCACCAAAAACTGGATAGCCCCACGTCACCACGCTTCCACCAGCCAAAATCGCAGCAAAAGCACCGTATGTGCTACAAATCTGCTGGACATTCTTGAGCTGATGTTGGACTCTGGAGCTGTCACCACCATAGCCTGGATTGCCCCACGTCACCACGCTTTCACCTGCCAAAATTGCAGCAAAAGCACTGTGCGTGCCACAAATCTGCTGGACCTTCTTGAGCTGATGTTGGACTCTGGAGCTGTCACCACCATAGCCTGGATTGCCCCATGTCACCACGCTTCCATCTGCCAAAATTGCAGCAAAAGCACTGGCTGTGCCACAAATCTGCTCGACATTTTGGAGCTGATGTCGGACTCTGGAGCTGTCGCCACCAAAGTCTGACATGCCCCACGTCACCACGCGTCCATCTGCCAAAATTGCAGCAAAAGCACCCTCTGTGCCAGAAATCTGCTCGACATTTTTGAGCTGATGTTGGACTCTGGAGCTGTCGCCACCAAAGTCTGACAGGCCCCACGTCACCACGCTTCCATCTGCTAAAATTGCAGCAAAAGCACCATACGTGCCACAAATGTGCTGGACATTCCTGAGCTGAGGCTGGACTCTGGAGCTGTCACCACCATAGCCTGGGCCCCATGTCACCACGTTTCCATCTGCCAAAATCGCAGCAAAAGCTTCGTTTGTGCCACAAATCTGCTGTACATTTATGAGCCGATGTTGGACACTGGAGCTGTCACCACCATAGCCTGGAGTGCCCCATGTCACCACGCTTCCATCTGCCAAAATTGCAGCAAAAGCACCCTCTGTGCCAGAAATCTGTTGGACATTTTTGAGGTGATGTTGGACTCCGGAGCTGTCACCACCATAGTCTGGATTGCCCCATGTCACCACGCTTCCATCTGCCAAAATTGCAGCAAAAGCACCGTGCCTGCCACAAATCTGCTTGACATTCCTAAGCTGATGCTGGACTCTGAAGCTGTCACCACCTTTGTCTTGATCGCCCCAGGTGACAACCCTGTCAGCTCCAATACACCACAAAGCAAAGGCAGACCTTGTCGCAGCTAGCTTTGGCTGCTGGACGACAGCTGTAAGGTTTTCTCCATCTCGAAGCCCAGAAAGTCGAAGAGATTCTGCTGGGTCGAAAAGGCGCCCGTCAGGTGCAGCAAGCTTGAGGAAACGTTGCCCCAGAGACTCTTGTGCTGCTGTTTTCAAGTCAGCGACGGTGCCAATCCGTGAGACTGCAACGGTTTCACGCCGTCCACTTGGCAAAGACACGTCAAATTTGATGAAACTGTCAGACACCTGACCATCCACAGTTTCGCGATTCATGGCACAAAAACAAAGGCGTATCTGAAATTATCTGAAGAGATTCTATTATCCAAACATTCTCCAAACATCAATATCAGCGCTTTTCCCACCCAGAATTGGATGATGGGAAAAGGAAACCTCAGCCAATTTGGAGCTAAACTGACTATGGTTTCAGCTGCAGATTTGCCAACCAAAAAAACATATTGATTCCCCATCTGAACAGCTTTGTTTTTTCATGGCAAGGTGCGGCTAAACAATTAGACATTCTCCAAGCATCAGTGCCAAAATCTCTTCACTGCTGACTCTACGGTGGATTCCCGGTGGATATTTGATTGATTTTGACTTTATCTTCCTATGTGTTGAGTTGCTGGGAGCCAAAACAAATACCACGTTTGCATCACTAGGGGGTGCAACGATGAACATTTCAGGGTGGTGGTTCTAATCCACTCAATGGCGACATCTTTCAAAAATCAAGGTTTTGCGGAGAGTCTAGAACTGTAGCTTCACCATTTGGCCAGAATACCATTTACGTATTCTGACCGAGTGGATACCCCATGAACATGCCCATTTAACAAGGCACACTTCATATCAAGGCACACAACTCGAGCAGTCCTCTTTGAGGTAGTGATCTTTCTCCGAGACATCAGGGTTTCGCTGCAAGTTGAGCCAAATGACATCCATCCTGACACATGGTGGCCAAGGTTTTTCGGACGACTGGTTCCTTGAAACAAAAAAGGTCAGCCAATGAAACATATGAAACTAGGGGGTTTAAAAGCGAAGAATTGAACGGTTAAACAGAAGTTTCTAGACTCTTGAAAACTGACTTCGAAACAATGAAACCCAACAAAATGGCTTCGCAAGATGAATTTCCTATTGGAAATTACTTTGGGGTTCAGGTAAGTTTGAGGGAGCAGAGTATGATCAGCAAGATGTTCAGCACCCTTGGGTTTGTGTCAAGTTCAGAAAATCAGAGAGGAAAAGAACAAATCCAAGCAGATTCACGCAATAGGCCATGGCAGCTATGCCTCAGAATTCGGTCCTAAACTGCACGAGCAAGTGCTACACATATATATATATTATATATATATAGATATATACGTATATATACACACATGTTTTTTCTTTAAATAAATTATATAATCTAGTTTGATGCATCCACAGAGCCAAGGATTTTCATATCCAACATGTTAATTATCCTCCGTCAATCTAACCTGGCGCTGGGACACCTCCCTATTAACTACCCTCTGGTAAACTAGCATAGCTATTGAAAATGGCCATTTATAGTGGATTCACCCATCAAAAATGGTGATTTTCCACAGTTATGTTAGTTTACCAGAGGGTAATTTAATATATTTCACACTTCACCAAAGTTCATCAACATTCCAAAAAAAAACACGACACGCGCACCAAAAAAACATCTCCGATTGATCCATCTCCGACTTCTCCCACTGAAAAATATCGCCAAATCCATGGATTTTCCGCAGATGTTCCATAAGTTCCATAGTGTTTTCATGGATTTGCCGCATTTGCCAGAGATTTTCCCATAGATGCCATAGAGGTTTCATAGATTTTCCCATGTTCTGGTGATTTTCCCAGGCATTTTTCCATGGATTTTCCACCTCCCATGGCTTTCCCCTGTGATCCCCGCGCCTCTGTGCCTGGGGCAGCCACGGCGCCCCTTCCTCCAAGGGGCCACGGAGCAACGAGACGTCGGAGGTGTAGACGGCCACGTCCTCCTGGAGTTCGAAATCGGGAAATCGAAACGGGAAACCAGGGTTGATCTGGGAATTTCTGGAGTTTTTTTTTTTCTATTGGGAAAATTTGGGAAATTCTAGATTCTAGATGATTGATATGGGAAATTTCGGTCGGAAACTATATGATTGTTGCCTTTTTTTTTATGGGAAATTGTTTTTTTATAAGGAACCTATATGGTTTGGATGGATAAATTATCATAAATCTATGAAACTATGGATATGTGGAAAAAAACATAGGAAACTATGATTGTTTACAGGAAAAATCTGTAGGAAGCTCTGGTATACTTTGTTTTTATGGGAAAATTCTAGAGGAAACAATGGCTAATGGGGAAATCTATGAAACTATCAGTTTTTAAAGGGATCAACCAGAAGATGCCGGAAGAACCCATGATGGCATCGATGATGCTGAATTTCCTTCATTTCTGGATGCTTTGACTATTCGAACTCTTTTTCTTCGGGGTTGCTTTAAATGGGAAATCTATAACTAGGAAACTGGCTGACTTCCAATAGTTGTTTTAGGGGGCCTCTGAAGAGTTGCCTGCAATCCGATCTTGGGATCGTTTTCCCCCAAGGCCGGTATTGTTATTGTGAAACCAACTTGACTGCTGAACTTCTATTGTGAATACGTATGTTTATTATAATATTACTAGTGCTATTACTATATTACTACATATTATTACCATCGTTCTTGTTGTTACATGCTAGTAACGTATATGTCCAAGCCCTGGTACCCAAAAAAAACACATCTGCGTGGCGTAGCTGTATTGGAGCATTCCCATCCCAAAATCTCCAACCAAATTCGACAAAATTAAAGCAATTGGGTCTTCGCCTACAAAATCCAACAGAAATGCTGGTTCTTTACAGAAAGACACCAAAATGCATCGAAATGCTATGAATTCTGATTCATTGAATAAACCCACAGCTTTGGGACCTTAAATCAGCGATACCAAAACTGCCCGCGGTCACTGCATGTGGCTTTGTCTGAAAATGGTGAATACCAAGAATGTAAAATTTTCATGGAGAAAATGATGACAAGCCATGTGATGTTGTTTGGTATCCTATTTTCAGACAAACCCATTTTCGAGGTGTTCGTCCTCCAGTGTCGAAAGTGGCGAATGGATCTGCCTTTCCATCTCAAACAGAGCCTCCATCAGGTGTCGTGTAGGTGGATGTGACATTTGCTGAAACTCCATTCTTCGACAAATAGGGGGTTTTGTTGAGCCACCCATAACTATGCCTCACATGTTTGGTGCTTCAAGACAAACCTCCTTGAAACAGAAACCACTCAGTAATCAGACACTTGAATGACTCACCCCCAAACAGCTTCATAATGAATCCCGTCCCCCTTTACCTTAAACACCCAGGAACCATGGTTTACCCTCTGGTAAATTAACATAGCCATTGAAAATGGCCATTTATAGTGGATTTACCCATAAAAAATGGTGATTTTCCATAGCTATGTTAGTTTACCAGAGGGTAGTAGTGAGATTTACACTTCGGAGCCTTCCACCCATCCATCCCACCTTCAAGTAGCTGCTTCTCAGCCAGAGGGGATCCATCTCCAGATGCTTTACGGTGAAGGCCCAGTTCGAGGTGATCCGCACAAGGGCCACTTTCCGTTCCTGCCATGGGCCACGCATGGTCAGGCTTTCATATCATAGGGCGGATGGAAATCAAATGGCAATCTTCAGCAACAAAACATCTAGGAACATCTAGGAACTAGATGTCAGCGAGGTCCTATCTAGATCTATGACTGTCACTGGATCTTGAATTCTCAAGGTGGTCAACTGTGACATTGGACCATGTTGGACCCATGTGTCACTCCAGCTTCAGCTAAGGTGCTTCTTCAGCATGCGCCAAACACACATCCACTGCCAGGGAGTCAGAAACGGTGCAAACCGCACCGCCGTGCACCTCCCAGGTCGAAGATCATGAAAGCGGTCCCTTAGATGAGCCTTGGAGTTAGTTAACTTAAAGATACTTATATAAAGGGATTATACTTAGGATATTGTGAATTTTACAAACCAAGTTACTAACCAGCTAGCTAATCCCATGGCCCATCTAAGTACAGCTCTTGATAGGATCTGTGACACAGAATCGCCATCGCCCATTCAGCAGAGCATAGGACGCCTCCCTCGAGGCTTTTACAGCGGGAAGCCGTACCAAACGAGACCTGCGGCCATCCAGTGGCCATTGAAACCACTCTGGACCCACTGGAATCTCAATCTTGAGCTCAAAGTTTTGCAAGACTCAGTTGATAGCTAAGACAGCTAAGACAATGCTAACATATGCTAACACGCATTGTCAATCACGTTTTTTTTCCTACTCTGTGTGTGGGGAAGAAGTCAATCAACAGTTGACAAACATGTTCCGATGGTGTGACGACCCCGTCTCCTTCTGAGGCTACGGGCATTGGAATGCGTACGCCTTCACACTTCTGATCTCTGGACCAGTAGAATCCCTGGGCGACTCTGAAATATCATGGAAGGCGGTATGGCATACCTATGATTGTCCTCACCAATCGACTGCCGAAACATTCAACCTAGAGGCAGTATCCATAGTATCCAAATTACACACGGCCTGGGAAAAGATCTGTTCAACCAAAGGATTGCAGCAATCCACTACCAGCACGTTACCCCATATTAAAAAAAAAAGGTACTGCTTGGCGCACCTGATCTACGGCTTGCAAGATTCCTGTGGCCACCGCTGCCAGCAGCCCCTGCCAAGGGTGGGATGCAATATGATGGAAGCCTCTCCAAAAATGGCTGGAGCATCATCTGCAGTTAAGATGGGAGACGCCGCCACAACGCCCTCTATGGAGCTTCATTCTGGTGGGTATGTCGTTTTTATGGTTCGGGTGTGGAAGCCTCCAATGATGATATCAATGGGCCATCTGCAGAATAGTTGATACAAAATAGCTTGAACAATGTATGCTTGGCGATACATAGTATCTCCATTGATTTTGTCAAAATATTAGTCTACTATTCGTGAAACGAAGGAGGGAACACATAGGTTTTGAAGCCCCAGCCATTGGGCAACCTATGGTTTATAATTTATAATGGTTAATGGTCAATAGTGGGGGGTATAACATGGTATAACCAACAAAAAAAAGTATAGTAAAGAATAGACCAAAAAGGGAAAACATTTTGTGATAACAACAATAGCTCTTGATAACAACAATATTTGGTTTTCTCTGGAAATAGGCTACCCCCTATACTCCCTATTCCAATGGATTATCATCATCTTCCCAGAAAAAGATTGCCATTTTGGGATATAAATGTTCAGACATACCCATATAGTTGGATGGATATGTATATATATATATATATATATATATATCCCGCTCTTTCCCCATTACATCCCATTAAATCCCTATTGATGGCTAAATCACCATAGAATAACGAATGGTGAATAATAGATAGGCTTGACCAATGTCCAAATGTCCAGATCGCCGCACCTGCCGTCGCGAGGCAGGCGGGGCTGCTGCAGCAATCAAAGGACCAGAGACTTCACCTGTTCGGTTCTGCAACCAACTGTACTCTCTGGTAAACTAACATAACTATGGAAAATCACCATTTTTCATGGGAAAATCCATTATAAATGGCCATGTTCAATAGCTATGTTAGTTTACCAGAGGGTATATGAAATGTATTTGCTTCATATTAGTCCATATTTCGTTGACAATCCACCTGGGGAACGTTGGAAATGTTCAATGGGATTTCATGGTGATTCAACCAACTGTATATGAGGATACACGATGGGACTCTGAGGATCACTAAACCAGGAACAAGATGGAATTCATGGATAGATAATAATTAATGCAATTGAATGTGATTTAATCTAATGGTGATTTAATCATCAACTTATTTCATGGGATTTTTCCGAGGATTTCATGGGGATAGAACGGGATGTAGAACCAACTATAACATACTCTAATTAACTTTCTTTATGGGTATGTCTGAAAATGGGTTGTATATATATATATACAGTTCATGGCGATTTTGACAGGGGGAATGATAAAGACTAGAATAGGGTTTCCCCTAAAATTTCAGACGAACCCAAATGGCTCGGGACTTGGATAGCAGCCTTTGGCTGGCAACTTATTTGACACACAGTTCCACAAACGAGTCGGGCATCAGTCTTTGCATGCGAATCGATTGTGCTGAGTGTTGTCTGATTGCAAGTTCAAGCTTCTCTTCCCACCCAGAAACGCAGAACAACGAATGACTTTTTCGCACTTGATCCAGGATGATCAGGAGAAGTGCGGCCCAGTCACGTTTCGGCCGCCTGAAGAGAAATGTGGACTAAAGAGACACGTTCCATACAGGGATGGGTCCCTATTCGTAAGTTAAGGGGTTATAAATGCCAAGATATGGGAGATTATGTGTGAGTTTAACGGTTTAACCCAGATTTGACTGAGATTTCGACCTCATGAGTGGTTGGTTGCTTAACATGTGTGGGGTTTTATGCAGTTATAACATGATAATAAATCAGAAATAGCTTGGATTAGGGCCTAGGGTTCCAGTTCAATGGGGCTAAACCGAGCTGAACTGGTAGGGCTATAGGGGCCATCAACGTTCATGATGTGTCCATTTTGTCCCCTTCAGAAGTGAAAAGGAATAATTCTAATCCAAGATTGGAGATACCCTCTGGTAATTTAACGTAGCTATTGAAAATGACCATTTATATATAGTGGATTTTCTCATTAAAAATTGCGATTTTCCATAGTTATGTTAGTTTACCAGAGGGTACTCAGCTTGGTTGCGCTCTTCAGGTATGGCACGGGCGACGTCTCAAATCAACCTTTCAGAACGTACATTCTGCAATAGCATGATTTGCACCAAACAAATCGAAGATCATTCTTATTATTCAAAAACATGTGTCCTTTGATAGAAGCACCATGATCATCACCCAGATGGCCCAACCTGTTGCTATTTTGACTCTATCAGTATATATTACATAGTTTATATATGTGTGTGATATACACCCAGACATGTTTGGTCATATATCCGGTATATATCAGTATATCATATTATATCCGATATTTCATGGTTGATTCCCCATGTTTGTCTGTTACACCAGCTCCCTCTGCTGGCACCATATCCCTGGCCTAAGCGAGACCGCTGGCAAGTTGCAGGCCATGAAGTGTCTCAGCACCTCCTGGGGCCTTCGCGAAGTCAACTGACGACTGGCGAAGAATGGCTGTACTTTGCTGATGGAAAGTACCCTCTGGTAAACAGCCACATAACTATGGAAAATCACCATTTTTAATGGGAAAACTCACTATTTCTATGGCCATTTTCAATAGCTATGTTAAATTACCAGAGGGTATGCTTTCTTCGATTTCAAGATGTTTCCCCTGGTGTTGTTTTTGGAACCAAGGATTCTCAGGATGAATGACTTTTGTTTGACCAACATCTAGGCAAAAGGCTCCAAAAAGAATGCGTTTCGTACAATGTCGCTTCACTCAGGATGTGACGTAAGCTTTCGCCAGTCCCGGCCCTCTTCCAAATACCTCAGACACCGCAAGACATGTGATAACATTCGATGGGATGGTGAGGATCACTGAACCAATGGGAACAAGACGGGATAAATCAGGTTAGCTGGAATTTGAATGGGATTTAATTGAACGGTGATTGAACCATCAAGTGAACGGGATTTAACAGGATGTAATGGGGATAGAACGGGATATACAACCAACTATAACTATTTTAAGTATGTCTGAAAATGGCGTATATCCTCCAAATTCTATTTGTTTCAGAGGGAAAATGATGATAAACATTGATAAACCACAGGATGAAAATCGGGTACCCAATTTTCAAACAGACCCATCTCAAATCAGCACCGCGGAAGCCGTGCGCTGATCCGCTTGGCTTCCGGCTTCCGGATGCACACATTGCCTGGCCCGGAGACTCGGAGATGATCCCGGCTATTCTGCTGCTTCTCCCGGCTCCCGGAGAATGAGCTCCCCCCAGAAGGGACTGAAGAACAAGCACTTTGCTAAAAATTGGCAAACGATTCCATGACCAATCATGCACTGTTCAGGATGTCCCGACAAATCTGGCTACTTAAGCATTCTCGATCCTTCTGGCAATGGAATCTTCAAAGCAGTCGCAGAGCTACAAAATCCTTCGATGCTGGGGTGTCTGCCGCCTGCTGAAACATGATTCCACTGAGAATCCTTGAAGAATGTAAGATTCTCTTCGCAAACTCGCATGAAATGGGAAGCATAAGTCATGGCTACTTCTAGATATCCTGATATGTGTATGGTGATCCCTGCTCATATATACATATATATATATATATATATGCATATATATGTGGCCAAGAATCACACTACTAACGTATCCATCCAAGGTTTCCCTCACGAAGTCACTTTCCCTCGCCATCAGCGCCTGCTGCAATGCTGTCACTGGCCAAGACCGGGAGATCTGGATGTCGGTGAGGCAGTTGTCGAGGCGTCTGGGAACGCAACCTTTAAAAAGCTCCAGTGCTTCCAACATGATATTTATGACATATGGTTACCCTCTGGTAAACTAACATAGCTATTGAAAATGGCCATTTATAGTGAGTTTTCCCATGAATAATGGTGATTTTCTATAGCTATGTTAGTTTACCAGAGGGTAATATGGTCATGTTAGTAAAGCAATAGTTTCTACCATCCCCATAATCCCCAAATGTCATACCATTTATCCATTTATGGGATGGTATAAACATGTATAAACATCCCGACGGATCTTTCACCGTCCCATGATTTCTCAAAAACGTCGTTCTCGTGCTAGCCAAACGCACATTCTGGGTCCAAAAAAGTTTCTTAAAAAAAGTTCATCGCAAGATGCTTTC
>Ga0126342_10013965_pt1 | contig 14196 bp, 11 predicted proteins | sample Cyp1metagenome_FD_92528 | JGI IMG/M metagenome (GOLD analysis project Ga0126342, IMG submission 92528) | Coral microbial communities from Lord Howe Island, Old Settlement Bay, Australia - Cyphastrea 1 metagenome | ecosystem: Host-associated > Invertebrates > Cnidaria > Coral ...
TACCACCCAAAAAAAAGATAGATAATAGAAAGATAGAAAGCTAGATAGTTAGATAGATACATAGAAAGAGATAGATACATAGAAAGAGATAGATAGATAGATAGAAAGATAGATTGATAGATGAGATAGATCGATCGATCGATAGATAGATAGATAGAGAGAGAAAGATAGAGAGATAGAGAGAAATATAGAGAGATAGGGAGATAGATAGATAGATAGATCGATCGATCGATAGATAGATAGACAGACAGATAGATAGAAAGATAGATAGATAGATAGAGAGATAGAGAGATAGATAGATAGATAGACAGGCAGATAAATAGGTTAGGTTAAATTGGATCAGATTAGATTAGATGAGATGCGTTTAGATGAGATTAGTTGAGATGAAATTAGATAGATAGATAGATGGATACATAGATAGATAGATAGATAGATAGATAGAGAGATAGAGAGATAAAGAGAGATAGGGAGATAGATAGATAGATAGATAGATAGAGAGAGACATAGATAGATAGATAGAAAGATAGATAGATAGATGGATAGATAGATAGATAGATAGGTAGTGAGATAGATAGATAGATAGATAGAAAGAAAGATAGATAGATAGATAGAAAGATAGATTGATAGATGAGATAGATCGATCGATCGATCGATAGATAGATAGATAGAGAAAGATAGAGAGATAGAGAGAAATATAGAGAGATAGGGAGATAGATAGATAGATAGATAGATAGAGACATAGATAGATAGAGAGATAGATAGATAGATAGATAGATGGATGGATAGATAGATAGAAAGATAGAAAGAAAGAAAGAAAGATAGATAGATAGATAGGTAGATAGATAGATAGATAGATAGCTACATAGACTGACAGAAAGATAGGTAGATAGATAGTTAGATAGATAGGTAGATGGATAGATAGACAGATAGATGGATAGATAGATACATAGATAGATAGATAGATGGATAGATAGATGGATACATGGATAGATGGATAGATGGCTAGATGGCTAGGTGGATAGATGGATAGATGGATAGATGGATAGATGGATGGATGGATAGATGGATAGATAGATAGATAGATAGCTAGATAGATAGATCGATCGATAGATAGATTCAGATAGATAGATAGAAAGATAGAGAGAGAGATAGATAGATAGATAGATAGATTGATAGATAGATAGATCGATCGATCGATCGATAGATAGAGGTAAATAGAGGTAGAGAGAGATAGAGAGAGATAGATAGAGATAGGTAGATAGATAAATATGTCGCAACAAAAACGTCTCTGTCTGGGGGCCACCTACTCGAAATAGATCTAGCAAGTAATTAGTCAACATGGATGAACATGCCATGACTTGGCCATGGTCGAGGGACCGGCCCAAAATGAAGAAACCACCAACCAATCATTTTGGAAAGTGATGTCCATATTCCTATGTTGTTTTGGGCCGAGGCTCCAACATGTTGCACATGGAAATGAAAAAAGTGTTAAATACTATTCCCATCAATCTTACTACCCCTGAACTTCTAAAAACCACCGCATGAACATGGCTACAAAATGAAAAAATGCACGGCACAAACCTGCTCTTTTTGAATAGTAGATCAACGCATCCAATTTTTGGGACCCTGTTTAGCCAACCCTACCCATCTATGTTCATTGTGCAACCATTCCACTTTTCTGACGTGCTGCTTGCGCGGATTTTTTTGGCCCCGACAAGCGACGCTTGCTGAGATGGCACACTCAACATGGCCGAGGTGGCGCCCATGGTGCAAAAATGGGTTCAAGCCTTCTTGTTGAAGTCTAGCATCGGTCAACACATGGCCATGGGGTCACCAGCCATTCAGTGTAAGACTCAGCTATTAAGTCCCTTGTGCCCCGAAGTTGCTTTCGAAGCTGTGCTGCGAAGTTCCAGCATTGGATGGTGTCAATGGATTCGTTTTGCCGTGGAACGAACAAAACATGTTGAATTATCCAGTGGGTTGATGGTCCCTAGTTTTTACCACCCATCAGAATGATAATTTTTCGGATAATTAGGGGATGGTTTACTTTTGTTTTCCCAACATTACATCCTGGTTTTCGGCAAAACTTGGGTCTGTTGAAAATCCGAAACAATACGCGAAACCCAATTGTCTATCCGTGTGACAAAACATTAGTATCCCCATTTGCGGCCAAGCGCTTTCCTCCACAACGATAGGTTCCCCAGTTACTCACATATGGCAATTGGGCGAACCAACTAATGTGGCTAATTATGATTCGTAGACAATAATCAAAAGTCACAAATGTTAAAATTGGGCATGGTTTGTTATAACTAATGCCAAGTTCGTATTAACAACCACCAGAACCGCTCCCCATTTAGAAACCATGACAAGCCTCCCAATAGGGTGAGATAGTGAGATTCGGCACGGAACATCCCTTCAAGACATTGCTTTCTCAACAGTTAAGAAAAGTGAGAAGTACCAGTAGTACCGCACAAGGCGGTGGCGGACATTTCAAATATAGGAAGCTATAGGAGAAGTGAGTTTTTGTGATGCATGGATAGCAGAGCGAATCCATTGATGGACCGAAAGGTGGTTGTGATTTTTAGAGTGGTTGCAGGGGTCACCTCACCCACAATGCAGCATGTAGTGGTGTCGCGAAGAGCAACGTAATTGTAGCTTTAGTTGTAGTGTATTTTTCGTTGCAGTTATAGTGTAGCTGATGTTGTTGAAGTTGTGCAGTAGTTGTAATTGTAGTTGTAGTTGTAGCTGTAGTGTAGTTGAAATGTAGTTGAAGTTGTACCTGTAGTGGTTGTAGGAGATGTACTTGTAGCTGTACGTACAGTGTGGTGCAGTTGTATTTGCATTTGTAGTTGTATTTGTAGCTGTAGTTATAATGAAATGTAGTGGTGCTTGTTGTTGTTGTCGTTGTTGTTGCTGCTGTTGTGCAGTTGAAGTTGAAGCTGTAGTTGTAGTTGTAGTGGGTTTATTGGTAGTGGTAGCTGTAGTTGCAGTTGTAATTGTAGTGTAGTTGTCGTAGCTGAAGTGTAGTTGAAGTGTAGTTGAAAATGCCGCTGTGGTTGTGGTGTAGTTGAAGTGTGATTGAGGTGCAGTTGAAGTGTAGTTGAGGATGTAGTTGTAGTTGAACTTGAAGTCGTAGTTGTAGCTGTAGTGCAGTTGAAGCGCAGTTGAAGCTGTAGTTGTATTGTAGTTGTAGTCGTAATGGTAACAGTAGTTGCAGTTCTAGTTGTAGTGTGGCGTAGTTGCAGTTGTGAATCTGTCCATCTATCTACAAAAATGTTTATCTATTTGCCTATCTAGCCATATTCCTGTCTATCTATCTATCTATCTATCTGTCTGTCTGTCTGTCTATCTATCTATCTGTCTGTCTGTCTGTCTATCTGACTATCTACCTATCTATCTATCTATCTGTCTGTCTGTCTGTCTGTCATTCCATCTACCTATCTATCTATCTATCTATCTATGTATGTATCCATCTATCCATCTAGCCATCTAGCCATCTAGCCATGTATCCATCTATCTAGCTATCCATCTATCCATCTATCTATCTATCCATCTATCTGTCTATCTATCTATCTACCTATCTATCTCTCTATCTATCTATCTAATCCTATCTAATCCTATCTAATCCTAACTAATCCTATCTAATCCTATCTAATCCTATCTAAGCCTATCTAATCCTATCTAATCCTATCTATCTATCTATCTATCTATCTATCTATCTAGTCTATCTAGTCTATCTAGTCTATCTAGTCTATCTAGTCTATCTAGTCTATCTATCTATCTATCTACCTATCTATCTATTATCTATCTATCTACCTAATCCTAATCCTAATGCTAATTCTAATCCTAATCCTAATCCTAATCCTATCTATCTATCTATCTATCGATCGATCTGTCGATCTATCTATCTATCTTTCTATCTATCTATCTAACCATCTATCTATCTATCTATCTCTCTATCTATCTATGTCTCTATCTATCTATCTATCTATCTATCTCTCTCTCTATCTATCTATCTCTCTCTATCTCTCTATCTATCTCTCTATCTCTCTATCTTTCTCTCTATCTCTCTATCTATCTATCTATCTTTCTATCTATCTATCTATCTATCGATCTATCTATTTATCTATCTATCTATCTTTCTATCTATCGATCTATCTATCTATCGATCTATCTAACTATCTATCTATCTATCTATCTATCCATCCATCTCTCTGTCTATCTTTCTATCGATCTATCTGTCTGTCTGTCAGTCCACCTATCTATCTATCTAGCTATCTATCTATCTGTATCTGTCTTTTTTCAAGATTGAAAACGAAGTTATTCTGCGAGACTTTTTCAGTTTTTGAACTTGACAACATCAAAAGCGCAACATTATGCGAGACTTCCTTAATTTTCTGAACTTGACAACATCACAAACGAAACAAGTCTGAGAGATTTCCTCATTTTTCGAAATTTACAACATCAAAAAAAAAGCCATTCTACGAAACTTCCTTCAAAAATTGAAAGTTGAGTGCAGAACTCACGGCCTCGTCCCAATGCATCTTGCGATTTTTCCACTCCATGAGTCTAAAGTACTGCGCCTGCCGAAATTTTGAGGCCAGGTCATATGAAGTGCTGCACCTGTCTCGCAAAGCATCTTAGCAAACCTGAAGATCTGATGCTCCAAAATGCAACCCCTCTCAGGAAATCAGCGTCCTGACCTCCTAACATCTCTGATGAACATGTCTCCTGTACTGCGCCAGCCACGGACAATGCATCTTTGCAGATCTTCTTCTTTTTCGACATCTCAACTTCCAAAAGTGCTGAGAGCATGGTGTGTTTTGTATACATGTTGACTTCGACATGTGCTTCGCACCACATCGGCGTGCACTTGTTCATCTCTCATCTGCCCAGATGGCTCCGCACCCGCCACTTTAGCGAGCCTACTTTTCGACTCTCTGGAGCGGCAAATCATTGGAAAAAACAAAGTATCTTGCGACTTTTCTACCATTTCGCGCACCTACATCTTCTTTCTTCTGACTCTTTCTCTTCTCTTCTCTGCTTTCTTCTTCTCTTCTCTTCTCTGATTCTTTCCACCTCTGCGTTTCCACCTGTCCATATTGACGGAAGTTTGACTTCTAAACTTCCTTCGGTTAAACACTAGTTGTATCCTAACAAAATTGGGATTTCTGAGCGCAGTGTTGTTTAATGGGAAGGGCACATGTGTTAATAGGGAGGGACCCATCCAAAGCAGTATTGCCAATACTTTTTTGGACTGCGGGTGCTGATAAATCCAGGTGATTTGTTTTAACATTACTATCATTACTGGATTTACCACATCAACCGTATTTCACCTGGAAAAAGGAGTTGAATCTGGGGCCATTCTCGGAATCCAAGATCTATATACTGCGTGGGTACTACACGCATGACATGAACAATGTGCAGTCATTATTTGATATACTGCAATGATTGTCATGTACGTATCTATATATATATATGTGTGTGTATTTCTGATACATATCTTAAGTGCCTCTACACAGACACTCTTACTCAACTTGGCCCATGTGTTTTGGATGATTGATCTGAATACTTGGTTCAGACTTCCATGTGTCAAACAAAATGTACACGTGCATTCCAAGGAATATCTTGATGAAGTCTCCAACTTCCTGAAACCCACGGCTGGCAGCATTCGAGTCGACCACGAGAAATCGTGGGGAACCCAGAAATGGAAATTTCCATACATGGAAGTATCCCAAAAATCATGCTTCATAATGGCAAATCGGAGAGAAGTATGGATGATTTCGGGATACTCCCATTTTAGGAAATCCCCAAATGCTCAAATCCTACGCTTGAAGCCAACATCCAATAAATTATCATCTCATGCAAGATACGCTGTATGTGGGACGCAAACATTGGCTTCTTTATTTGACAAAAATCCAAGGTAACTGGGCTCGTAATCATGTTATGTGGCCCAAACCTGTATTGGGCCTTGGGACCTAAACTTAAGACCCGCAACCCCACAATATTGGGTGATTTTGGAGATCTACAATCATCCCACTCCTGGGCCGGTGCCACAATTACCATCGCCCAAACTCCCTAAGTTCAATATTTTTTTTTTATGGAAATGACTGGGACCTTCCTCCCATAACATGGCTTTCACTTGGAAAACCTATATAACCACCATCCCCGGCACCACGATTTACCCTACTCTTGGCTGAAGGTGTTAATGGGAAAAATCCTCCGTACATGGAGATGCTCATGTTTTTTGAGTGTAACATGGCTTCATACATCGATGACTGCGAGGCTCGAGGATCACCTCAGTTCGCTTCCTCACAGTCCTACAGCGTGAAACGGCGAAGCAAACATTTAAGGAGTCAACGCTTGGAGTTACGCTGGTGCAAGTGCATGAAGTTGCAGAATGATCTAAAGATACATTTCCATACATTTTCTGGTGTAGGTCTACAAATGTTAGGCATATTGGCTCTCTAGTTGAGTCGTGTCATATTTATATATATATCTATCTATCTATCACATTTAGGTTCAAAACAAATCGGGATATCAGCCTTTATGGTTCATCATAAGATATACAGGGTATACCCAACACATGGATTGTACATGTCCAAGTACCCCCAGGCATTTGCAGCAGTTCAACGGTGGTAAGCTGAGAGGGACGTTGACCAAACAAATCATGTTTCGCTCAGGGGAAAGGCTGTGACTCAAGTTCACCCCGCTTGTGACATCCAACAATGCAGAGTCAAGGCAGATAAGGAGCATGGATGAACTAATTTGATTTTAAGACTTGGCAAGATTGAGGGCGTCCTAAAAATCCAGCCAAAACACGCAAACATGCATATGTCATAAAAACTGTGTACTTGAAACCGCCAAAACTGATTTGGCAATGATACCTATATTATATAGCCTATAACCCGTTAAAAACCAATCCAACGACATACCTTAGTATACATCTATATGAACCATCAAACCATATTAAGTTAATCCAGTTACAAATCAAATCTCCATTTTTGGTTTAAATCCAAGGTTGACCATGGTTTATGGCCGATACTTGAGAAGTCACTTAAACCACCTGGCCCGTAGATCTTTGGTTTTAAAAAGTGTGTCTACTCACTATTCATTCTAATACAATGAACATATAGGATTCATGATTGTTTATGGGTTGACTATAGGAACATGCAACATGCATGATTATGTTTAGTTCGACAAAAAAAGTTGTTAGAATATCCGTCGTACGAATACCCAAGATTGTATGCTAGTTATGGTCATGTTCCATGGCACAAATTACCCTCTGGTAATGATTAACATAGCCATTGAAAATTGCAATTTGAAGTTGATTTAGCCATTAAAAATTGTGATTTTTCATAGTTATGTAAACCAGGGAAGGTAAAGGATTGAACCCACCAGTCGGTTGGGGATGCATCCGCTGCACCCACCGCATCCACCGTCCTCGCCCCTGAAGCACTTCGCCACCTCCTTGAAGAAGCTAGGCTGCTCGCCGCAGCTGCCTCCCCCGCCCATATTTTGGGAAATCCCTTGGAAATCAACTGGATTTTGCAAAAAAAGGCTAGGAATGATTTGAATTTCATCCTGGAATTTGTGTATTTCAGAAATTTTATAGGTTTTGATCCATCATCCGAGTAGGGATTTAATCTAATGTGAGGTTGGGGAACTCAATTTGTAGGGCCTTGTAGGGCTCCCCAATCAGAATATGGACACCCATGGCTCCAAACCGCTGCTTCCTAACCACCAAATAGAAATTGGCAAGAATCTGGAATTTACAAAGCTACTCATTGGGATATCGAAGCGGCAAACGCTGTAATAATAACTGGAAAAATTGTGGATTAATGGAAGATCTAATGATGGTGACGCTGGATGAAATGAGAATATGATGGCAAAGTAATACAAATAATTGGGGGATATGTATATGGATGGACGCCAAGTAAGGGAGAAAAATGGTTTTGAAGCATGGCATGGAACGGGCTGCACTATTTTGAAACAAACCTATGTCAAGTTTCAGGGGTTGACTATACTTATAACACAGGAGTTCGGGTAATATGCACAATCAGGATTGATACATGGCTAAATCAAACTTTCATCATTGGTACTTTGCAGCGATATTGAACATACCGGACTCAGAATAGGATTGACGCATGGCTGCAAACAAATGCAACAATTATGACGACACTGTGTCAGACAAAGCATCGGGATTAGCTTGGGGGGATGTTTGTCTGCGGGTGTGTCTGTGTTTGCGTGCGCGCACATGTGCCAGTATGGGTCGTGCTGTGTGACATAGATACAGCGACAGTCTTGACAACTTTTTGACCTGATTCCGCAATGTCGTCGGGTGCACTGGCTGTTTCGTTCTGCGCGCCTGCCAGTTTGAGAGCGTGATTGCTCTATCCTACACACCGGTGATGCAACGCACATGCAGCACACCTGCAACACACATGCACCACGACGTGCAACATGAACTTTTTACCTATAAATTTACAGTCAACGTGCAAGATTGGACGTTTGCAGCCCCAACTCCGGTCTTAGAGTGGAAGTGTGGATTTTTGTCCCGCGGCCACTTTGATCAGAGATTTACAGGGAAAATGTTCGTGTTGCATGTGTGTTGCATGTGTGTTGCATGTGCATTGCATGGGCAGGCCCTGAACTGGGGAAGTAGGAAAGAACGTGGGAAGTGCAAGAGTTTTAGGTGGCAGGGGCGAGACTTTGGAAGCTGAGCGCCTCGGATCTGCAATGAGTTACATGGCGATGGTGGCCCATAGCATCCACCTTTGCCTTTGTGGTCAATAGCATCCACCTTGGTGAGGTTGCCGCGTATTATACAGAACAAGCTTTGACACCAATCTTGGGTCAATTTCACAAGCTGATGGTGGCCCTTAGCATCCACCTTTATGGGGCTGTCACAGATTACAGAAGCGCATGCTTTGACAATGCGTAAGTTTCAGAAACTGAAGTTGTCGCATCGCTGTGTATGTGATGATCTACGTCCACATGCATATCAGCAACAGTTAATCCCTTCCTCCTATTACAGACAATCCGCCAAATAAAAACAATAGGATTGGTGTGGCACTTCCGGCTTTTTTGGTTGGGCACAATACTTCATTGTGGTAATTGAGAATCAATAGGGGAACCGGATGGTGAAACAATGGGCTCAACCCCCTACTAAAAGAAAGATTGCAACCTGGATTTTTTTTAAGGGTCCCATCTCACAAGTTTTATGTTTACAACTATTAAGGTTTTCATTAAAAGATATTAAGGGAAAGCTTCGAAATCTAGTTTTTGGAAATATTTAATATAGGTTTCAATAATAGATTTCATCAAATTTGAAATCGAGTTTTTGATTTTACTATTAGGGCTTTATTTGGGTTTCTCATTGGAATTTTGGGGAAAGCTTCGAGATCCAGTTTTCGGCGATATTTTGAATAGATTTTAAAAGCGGCTCATTCAAATGTGTAATCGATTTTTCCCCAAACAGTGTGGCCACACTGAGGAGTTCGTACTTCTTACAGTTAAGGTCAGACCCGGTGTTTAATCGAGGTGGTACCCGACGCATCCGGCATTTCCGAATTTCCCCTGCAAATTTCAACACAAAGTAGCTCTTGTGAAATGTCCATGCACATTTTGACTGCTCAGGCTCGCACAAAACGATGACCAAGGGCGGCGCGTCCGGCATTTCCCTTGCAAATGTCCGCGCAAAATGGCTTTTATGACATGTCCATGTCCATTTCGACTGCGCAGGCTCGCACAAAACGATGGCCCCGGGCGACGCGTCCGGCATTTTCCCTGAATATTTCCACACAAAATGGCACTTCTGACATGTCCATGTGCATTTTGACTGTGCAGGCTCGCACACAAAATGATCGCCCCGGTGACGCGTTCGGAATTTTCCCTGCACATTTCCACACAAAATGGCACTTCTGACATGACATGTCTATGTGTATTTCGACTGCGCAGGCTCGCACAAATCGATGGCCCCGGGCGACACGTCCGGCATTTTCCCTGCACATTTCCAAACAAAATGGCACTTCTGACATGTCCATATGCATTTCGACTGCGCAGGCTTGCACAAAACGTTTGTCGCGGCAGTCGCGCCTGGCATTTTCCCTGCACATTTCCGCGCCCAATGGCGCTTGTGACATGTCCAGGTGCATTTCGCGCGCACAGGCTCTCATGAAACGGACGTTGCGGTATTAGTGTCCTGCATTCTCCTGTGCACACTGGGTCTTGTGGCCTGTCCTTGTGCCTTGAGACCTCTTCTAAGGAGCTTGCACGGAGATCTTGCCAAGAAATCTGTTGTGTAGATCTTGTCCGGAGATCTTGCCAAGAGACATCCCACAGGGATCTTGCCAACAGGACTCTTATAAAGATATTGTACAAAGATCTGGGCAGGAGACCACTAATAGAGATCTTGCACAGGGACCTGGTGAAGAGAGCAGAGATCACGCTCAAAGATTTCAATAGACATCATACTTAGAGATCGATAACAGGCTTGTGCGCAGCACAGCCGTGAAAGCACTAAAGCACTATATGCAAAAACAACTGCAGCTGCGCGAATCTCATCCGTGCCACACCATTAATTTCCAATCACTGGATGTCTACCCTTCTGTCTCTAATCCGCCGAAATCAATTTGCCTTGTATTCCTGAAAGCACACTGTTTGGAGTCTCTTGCCGGGATAATTTTATTTTTATTATTATTGTGGTTTCTCATTGGAGTATCAGGGGCACCCTAATACAAAATACTCCTAAATAAAAATAGATCACCGTGTTTACCATTTGGCCATTTGGGGGGGTTAGTAACAGGGAGAGAGGATTGGAAGATTTCGGAACATTTCGGAACCAAAAAAACATCACCGGGCTCTTCAAAAAAACAGCCATGAAACCACATAGGTGCCTTACTTACCCCCGCAACCCCCAACTTCAATGTTGTGATCGGAAGGCCGCCAAACACAAAATGCAGACAACAACATTGATCCGGGGAGCGGAGGGGACGGTACACCACGTCTGTGGTGTGGTACTTCATGGGATGGCGGTTTTTCTTAAAGAACCCGGTATCATGTGCGTCTATGTAGCGTCTGAGTCCCACAAATGGCTGTCTGAAGCACTGGCATCCATTGCGGTGCCTTGAACCTTCAGTCGCCTTCGGGTTTCTCGAATGCAATCCACCTGTGCATGGAGGACATGGGGATGTACGGCAGAAGTGGTGAAACTCACTATGATATAGTGGGGATATCATGGAATAAACCTGAAACAACATAGTTATGTATGATGTTTTATGTGTTCATCATGGGATATACACCAGGTTGCATTGATGGGATATATTTTACTGCAATGATAGTAAAAACAGTCCATTTGGAATCGGAGGCAGCCCGGTTTCAGACGGATTCAGTGCTGTTGGCTTATGATCTTGAAAGCCGGATGGCACCAAGTTGTTCCAGAGTAGTGTACAACTTTCAGAGGAGGTTTGTTGAACAGTTCGCATGTTCTTTTGCAGGGGAATTCAATCTATGTGTCCAAACAGGCCTGAAGTTGATGCTACTGAAGATCATGCTGAAACTCACACCGGTGCTGCAACGACAATGAAATAGAGTTTTCGTCGCCTGGTGAACCCCAAAATAGCTGGCTAATAAATTTCCTTCCCCAAAATACTGGGCCCAGAGGCTAATTTAATTCTAATCCATACCCAAGCCATAAATGGATGAAATTCCAATATTTGGAATATCTTGGGTATAGAAAAATCTCCTTGCCAATGCACCCATTTAACCTGGGCGTTCCAATTTTATAGGGGACCCATGCGTATCCTTTGAAAATTCCCTTCAGGGGCCATCTCTAAAAGTGAAACCCTGACAGACACATACATAATCGGCCCTATAAAATCACAACCTGCTAGTAGCCCATCAATATCATCAAGCCCAACGACACTACAAAATTGGAACACCCACGTTAAATGTGTGGGTGGCACTAGCTCCAAATTGACCTCAATAAAATTGGGGCCATCCAAAATGGTTTGATCATAGGCGTTTTTTTTCAAATTAAAATTTGGTGAATTTTGGGGGGCCCTCTATTTTCCTTCGATTACGTGGTCCACAATTTTATCTCAGTTTAAGCAGCGCCCCAATCCTGTAGACTGAAGTTTTGGGGTCAACATCAATCGAAGGCACAAAAGTCAAACCATTTCAAACCTCCAATTTTGATATATCATAGATCCCAAATATTCCCACACCATCCCATTACATTCCCCTTAAAGATCGCCAGCGATGATGGTGATCATCATCATCATGAGGAAAGGGGACTGCGATCTGGTCACCGCTCTACCATGTGGCCCCGTGGCGCTTGCGCCCGGCGCACCCAGCATCTCTCTCGCTTGTTAGGCCTTGGTGTCACAGGACAAAAAGAATGGTATTAACTCCTATCATTCCCAAATATTGCGTTGTTGCTGCCTGCTTCCGCAAGCTAAAATCAATTCATGTTCGCAGATTACTCTTCAAACTATCTAAACATTTGAAATACCAACAATAATAATACCTTCTGGCAACCTAACCTGCCAAGAAAACGAGAAAACATGTCGATCCTAGATGGCTTGCCAATCAAAACACCTTGCTTTTTCTGGACTGGTGGTGAAGATCTTGTTTTGACTGAATAATCTCATGTTTGGCAAACTGCAGAACATTGCAATTATTAGTTGGTGTGTTCAATCTCCCTGGATTATGACTACCATCTGGTCATCAACCGTGGCAATGGAAAAAGCATTAACAAAATGATAGATCATGTTTCCATTAGAACCTTCATTCATACTGCCTCAGGGGGATCTTCCATCGCAAGGTTCGACTACCGCGGGGCATATATATATATTTATTTATTTAATTATTTATGTAGAATGATATTAATTATTTAATTAATCCAGATCAAAAAAGAAAGAAGATCAAAAAGAGAGAAGTCTCCGAAGAAAGAAGATCCAGGTGCGCGAAAAGGTAGGAAAGTCGCGAAACATTGTGTTTTTTCCAATGATTTGTTGCTCCGGAGGGTAGAAAAGTAGGCTCGCTAAAGCGGCGGGTGCGGAGCCATGCGGTCAGATGAGAGATGACAAGTTGCACGCCGTTGTGGCGCGAAGCACATTTCCAAGTCAAATGTCCAAAGAACCTCAGCCGCGGAGCTTTTTTAGACGTTGAGATGTCGAAAAAGTGCACGCCGTTGTGGTGCGAAGCAAATTTCCAAGTCAAAATGTACAAAGCACTTCAGCTTCGGAGCACTTTTTTGAAGTTGAGATGATGAACAAAACAAGTACACGCCCTTGTGGCGCGAAGCACATTTCGAGGTCAAAATGTTAAAGACACTACATGTTCGGACCACTTTTGGACGTTCAGATGTCGTTCTGCGTGGCAGGCGCAAGGGATTGTGCACCTTGTCAAAAGTGAGCGAAACGTGACGGCTTTGTAGCATGTCTAAAAAAGATGGCAGGCGTGGGACATTTGAAGAGAATCTGCAAAGATGCATTTTCCGTGACAGGCGCATTACAAGAGACATGTTCATCAGAGCTGTTAGGAGGTCCGGGCGCTGATTTCCTGAGAAAGGTTACATTTTGAAGCATCAGATCTTCAGTTTCGGGCAGATGGTTTTGCGTGACAGGTGCAGCACCTGGCACCACTTTTTCGTGGCAGGCGTAATACTTTAGACAGGTGGAGTGGAAAAATCCCATTCCATGTTTGAAGGAAGTCTGGCAGAATTGCTTCGTTTTTGACGTGGGCAACTTCGAAAATCGAGGACGTTTCGCAGAATTGTTTCGTTTTTGTTGTCAAGATCAAAAATGAAGGACGTCTCGCAGAATAGCTTCGTTTTAAAGCTTGCAGATAGACAGATAGATAGATAGACAACTACAACTGCAACTACAACTACCAGTACCACCACACTACACTACTACGTAGTTGCAGGTACAGATATACTACGCTACATTAAACAACACGTAGTACACTACACTACATTAGTTACATCTAATTACACTACACTACGCTACACTACGCTACACTACACTACACTAATTACACTACAACTAGTACAACAGCAACTACAACTACAACTACAACAACAACAACAACAACAACTTACTACTACTACTACTACTACCACTACCACTACCACTACCACTACCACTACCACTACCACTACCACTACCACTACCACTACCACTACCACTA